>JGI24712J26585_10000382_pt1 | contig 38004 bp, 35 predicted proteins | sample BioPla3DNA2_FD_26585 | JGI IMG/M metagenome (IMG submission 26585)
TGATTCTTGGGATGATATTTATCCCTCACACAGGTAGCGTACTCGAAACGCTACCACTGATTATTTCAGTAATTTTTACACTTTACGTGCTGATCAATATTTTTGCGCATATTTTTCGAATTGCGCGAAAAGAGAGCTGATTTTCGGGTCGGCATCATCACCTTTCGCTCCAAAATAAAACTTTATTTTCGGCTCGGTACCTGAAGGTCTCGCGGAGACGAGGCTACCATCTTTGCTGAAAAACTGCAGCACATTGGACTTGGGCAGATTTGTTTCTTCCGGTTTATTGTAGTCAATGATTTTAACAACCGATGATCCGGCAAGCTCTGTCGGAGGGGTTATTCTTAAATCTCTCATCATCTGCTGGATCTGTTCCAGGCCCTCTTTACCCTTCATTGTCACGGAGAGGAGATTCTCCTTGTAATAGCCATATTCAGCATAAATTTCCTGAAGATAATCATAGATGCTTTTTCCGCTGTCAGCAAGCCATGCCGCACACTCTGCAAAGAGGGCACAGGAGATAATAGAATCCTTGTCCCTTACAAATTCACCGGCATTGAATCCATGACTCTCCTCGCCACCGCATATAAAGACCTTTTTTCCCTCATTCTTGCGTACAATTTCGGCAATATACTTAAAACCGGTGAGCACATTGTAGAGTTCAACTCCATATTTGTCACAGATATCGCGGATCAGTTCTGTGGTTACGATGGTCTTGACCACATATTCACGTCCCCGGAGTTTGCCCAGCTCAGACCAGCGGGTGAGCATATAACTTGTCAGGAGAGCTACTATCTGGTTGCCGTTGAGCAGCACCAGTTCCCCTTTATCATCACGAACTGCAAATCCTACGCGGTCAGCATCCGGGTCAGTTGCCATCACAATATCTGCACCCACTTCCTGAGCCTTTTCGATCGCAAGTTTGAGGGCAGCAGGATCTTCCGGATTTGGGGATACAACTGTAGGAAAATTGCCGTCACTCACATCTTGTGCATCAACATTATATATGTTTGTAAAACCGAGGAGTCGCAATCCCTGAGGAACAAGACGCACTCCTGTGCCATGCAGAGGAGTATAAACAATTTTAAGATCCGAATGACGCTTAACGGAATCGGGAGATAGAGTGAGAGAAAGCACTGAATCCAGAAATGCCTTGTCCACCTCTTCACCTACCGGTGTGGGGAAAAGCGAAAGATCGTCACCGAAATTTACCTGTGCAACCGAAGTTATACCGGCCACCTCAGCTATTATATTCTTGTCGTGTGGAGCTATTATTTGTGCCCCATCCTCCCAGAACACCTTATAGCCATTATATTCCTTGGGATTGTGAGAAGCTGTAATCATTATGCCCGCCTGGCATTTGAGGTATCTGATGGCGAAACTCAACTCCGGCGTAGGCCTGATATTGTCAAAAAGGAAGACATGTATGCCATTAGCCATTAGCACCCTGGAGGCAATCATCGAAAACTCGCGACTATTGTTACGACTGTCGTAAGCAATTACGACGCTGATATTATCGGAATCTTTAAAATAGGATTTTAGGTAGTTTGCCATGCCCTGTGTAGCCATCCCTACTGTATATTTATTCATACGGTTGGTGCCGACACCCATGATGCCTCTCAATCCTCCGGTACCAAATTCCAGCAAGCGGTAAAAAGAGTCCTCAAGCCCTTTGGGATCTTCTCTCATAAGGCGTGCAACTTCCTTTTTTGTCTCATCGTCAAAGCCAACGCCCAGCCAGCTCTTTGCAACTTCCATATAATTTGCTTCCATATTAATCTGATAGTGTTATAATTTTCAGGTCATAAAAAAACAAATTTACACAAAATCTTTGGAATAACCGAGAAAAGAGGTTGAAATGTCACAGAAATGGCTATCATTAAAGCGTTTACAGTGCCAAATGAAGCCAACCGCAAAAAAACGGGAAACGCAAAGGAAAGCAGTTCTATGAAGCAGAAAGGTTTTCAAATCGTTACCCGAAGCAGGATGCATTTTTAACGCTCCCAGCATTGATTGCGCCGTTCTGCGCCGATTTGCTTATCAAGGTCTAACTCGTTGAGTAATAACTTTGCAAATAAAAAACGAGTATGGCAAGAAGTACATTCAAAGTGCTGTTCTACGTGAACGGCAGCAAGGAGAGAAACGGCATTGTCCCCATCATGGGACGAGTGACAATCAACGGGACTGTGGCGCAGTTCAGTTGCAAGCAGAGTGTCCCGAAAACGCTTTGGGATATCAAGGGAAACCGAGCCAAAGGCAAGAGCAAGGAGGCACGGGACATCAATCTGGCTTTGGACAACATCAAGGCGCAAATCATCAAGCACTACCAGCGCATATCCGACCGTGAGGCGTTCGTGACGGCAGAAATGGTGCGCAATGCCTATCAGGGCATCGGTAGCGAGTACGAGACACTGCTCAAAGCGTTCGACCGTGAGAACGAGGTGTTCAAGAAGCGTGTCGGCAAGGACAGGGTAATGGCAACCTACCACTCACGAGTGAGGGCAAGAAACCATGTGGCAGCGTTCATCAAGTCTTTCTACAGACTGACGGATATGTCCATGCTGGAGATTACGCCCGACTTCATCAAGGAGTTCGCCGCCTATCTCTCAACGGAAGCGGGACTGCATAACGGGACGATATGGGAAAAGTGTATGTGGCTGAAAGGTGTTGTCATGCGTGCGCACTTCAACGGACTGATACCGAGAAACCCGTTTGCCCAGTTCCACATCAGCCCGAATGTAAAGGAACGTGAATACCTGACGGAAGATGAGCTGAAAGCGTTGATGACGCACGAGTTCGGGGATGCCAAACTGTCCTATATCCGTGATATTTTCGTTTTTGCCAGCTTCACCGCCCTCTCTTTCGTGGACATCAAGGAACTGACCAATGACAACATCGTGGAAGTGAACGGTGAGAAGTGGATATTGTCCAAACGGCACAAGACGAAAGTACCGTTCCAAGTGAAACTGCTGGATATACCCTTGCAGATAATAGAGCGTTACCGCTCCTTGCAAGAGGACAACCTCGTGTTCCCCAATCTCAACTACTGGTCTATCTGCAAACCGCTGAAAAAGGTGATAAAGGAATGTGGCATAAACAAGTCAATATCATTTCATTGCAGAAGACATAGAAAATCTTCCAATCGATTGAATTTCAGTGCATTAAAAGGCTGTTTTTGCAGATAGGTAACGATTTAGAAACCAGCTATTATTATTCGCTGATTAGCTTCGTTTTCAACAATACATTAAGAGCGACTTCTTGCTACAAAAATAATAAAATTTCTTTTAACGGAGATATTTTCCATTGAAAAATATTTCTATTAAAAAATAAATCTATCTTTGTCTTCACATAAGAAGAAAAAATATGGAGTCGATCTGCAATCTCAAAGATATATACAAAGCACTTTATCAGTTTGAACGGGAGTTTCACGAGACTCATCAAATTACGATTAATGAAGCGATGGTATTGTGCTGTATGAAAGACGGCGAAATGAGGTCGGCTGGTGCGATCTGTAAGTTTATGGGGTTGTCCAATTCCCGACTGTCGAAGATCATCACATCGGTCGAGGAGAAAAACTACATATCCCGCAATCTCAACAAAGAAGATAAACGTCAAATGCTGTTCCTGCTCACCGAAGAGGGGACGGCGAAAGTGCAAGCGATGCGCAAAAGCGATCTTAACATACAATCGCTGTATAGCAAACTTTCAGAAATCATAAAAATGGAGTAATCCATTTTTTTTAGCCATATATTTTGTAATAGACAATATTTCTAATAAACGATTAATAATATGAAATACCTGATTATCGGAGGAGTGGCGGGAGGAGCCACCGTAGCGGCAAGACTGAGAAGACTCGACGAAAAAGCCTCCATCATACTTTTCGAGCGCGGGCAGTATGTATCGTATGCAAATTGCGGACTCCCTTACTACATCGGAGACGTTATAAAAGAGCGTGAAAACTTACTATTGCAAACTCCCGAAGGCTTCAAAGAGCGGTTTAACGTGGAAGTACGCACCGGGAATGAAGTCCTCTCCATAGACCCCGCAGCCCGCACGGTTACGGTCAAAGAGCTGAACACAGGCAGCACCTATACCGAGAGCTACGACAAACTGGTTCTCTCGCCCGGCGCCGAGCCACTTCGTCCGCCCATACCGGGCATAGAGAGCGACAGGATATTTACTCTGCGCAATATACCCGATACCGACCGGATCAAAACGGCTGTCGAGTCCGGAACGATCCGCAGCGCGGCGATCATCGGAGGCGGATTCATCGGACTCGAAATGGCGGAAAACCTCCGGGAGAAAGGACTGCACGTCACGGTGGTCGAGATGGCCGATCAGGTGATGGCCCCGTTAGACTACTCGATGGCAGCGATCGTACATCAGCACCTGCGCGACAAACAGGTCGATCTCGTTTTGCGGGACGGCGTAAAAACTTTTGAAGAAATATCTGACGGTATCACGGTCAATCTGAACAGCGGCCGGGCGATAGAGACGGATATGGTGCTGCTCAGCATAGGGGTACGGCCCGAAACCGGTCTGGCCGCCCAGGCAGGGCTGACCATAGGCGAGAGCGGAGGAATACGGGTAAATTCCTATATGCAAACCTCCGACAAGGACATTTATGCTCTGGGCGATGCCGTGGAAATTATGAATCCGCTCACCGGAAAACCCGCCCGCATACCGCTGGCAGGCCCGGCGAATAAACAGGGACGTATCGTGGCGAACAATATCGTGTCGGGCAACAAGGAAGAATACAAAGGCACAATTGGAACCTCCATAGCACGGATATTCGACCTCACCGTAGCGGCAACCGGATTGAACGCCAAGCAACTAAAACGGGAAGGGATCCCCTACCGCTCATCCTACACGCACGGTTCGTCCCATGCCGGCTACTATCCCGGCGCCCTGCCGATGAGCATAAAAATACTTTTCTCACCCGCCGACGGTCGACTTTTAGGGGCGCAGGCGATAGGATATGACGGTGTGGACAAAAGGATCGACATCTTCGCGCAGGTGATCGGCAACGGCGGCACCATCCGCGACCTGACCACGTTCGAACACGCATACGCCCCGCCCTACTCCTCGGCGAAAGACCCTGTGAATATCGCCGGTTTCGTGGCGGATAATATCCTGACAGGCAAAATGGAGACGGCGCACTGGCGCGAAATAGCCTCGACGGAGAGCCTAATCGTGGATGTGCGCACAAAGGAAGAGTTTGAAATGGGACATATCCCCGGATCGGTAAATATCCCGCTCGACGAGCTGCGCGGGAGGATTTCGGAACTGCCGACGGACAAACCAATCGTACTGACCTGCGCCATCGGACTGCGCGGCTACGCCGCCTACCGCATACTCACGCAGGAGGGCTTCCGCAACATCCGTAACCTCTCCGGAGGATACAAAACATGGAGTGCGGCCACCGGAGCATCGTCTCCCGTGCTTTGTGTCTCCCCGCCAAGTGACTCAGAATCATCGTCCGACCCGACCGACATTTTAGAGGTGGACGCCTGTGGCCTGCAATGCCCCGGCCCTATCCTGCGGCTCAAAAAACATTACGACGACCTCAAAACAGGAGAACAACTGCTTATCAGGGCAACCGACGGCGGATTTGCAAAAGACGTCTCCTCGTGGTGCAATATGTACGGCGCACGGCTGCTGCAATTAGATATAAATAAGGGTGTTGTCGAAGCGCGTGTGGAGAAGCAGGCTCCCGTCACCGACCGACCGTCCAAAGAGTCCGCCGACGGCCAGACCCTGATCGTATTCAGCAATGATCTGGACAAAGCCATCGCGGCGTTCATACTCGCCAACGGCGGTGCGGCGGCAGGTAAAAAAGTGAGCCTTTTCTTCACTTTCTGGGGACTTACCATACTCAAAAAGCAGGAGAAGGTCTCTGTCCGCAAAGACTGGTTCGGCACCATGTTCGGTTGGATGCTGCCCTCGAACAGCAGGAAACTGAAACTCTCGAAAATGAACATGGGCGGCATCGGACGCAAATTCATGCGGTTGATAATGAAGAAGAAAAACGTATACAGCCTCGAAACCCTCATCGCGCAGGCACGGGAGAATAATGTAGAGATGATAGCCTGCACCATGAGCATGGACGTAATGGGTATCCGCGCCGAAGAGCTGATCGACGGAGTAACTCTGGGCGGCGTGGCCAACTATATCGAAAAGGCAGAACGATCTAACATTAATATGTTTATATAAACGAGTAGAGAAACATAGAGCAAGACACGGCTTAATATCAATAATCGGTTTGAGGAGGGGGCGTTAAAGAGTTCAAAGAAAACAGCATACCGTTATTCCTGCAATAATGCTTCGGAGATACTCCGGTCTGCTTTTTGAAAAACGTACCGAAAGAAGAAGCATTCGGGAAATTAAAATAGTCGGCTACTTCCTTTATACTCATATGGCTATTGCTGAGTAGCGAGATACTTTTGCGGATGATGGATTTGAAAACCAACTCCTGTACCGTATATCCGCAGATGGACTTGGAAAGAGCCGAAAGGTATTTGGGTGAAAGGCAAAGTTTATTCGCGTAAAAACCTACTCCGCGATGCTCCGTGTAATATTGCTCGATCAACTGAAGCAACCGGATGAAATTGTTCTGCCTGCCTTCGACTGCCTCTTTCGTTGTGATAAATTTACGGTTATAAAGCGAACAAAGACGATGAGTCAGTGCAAGCAGGAGCAGTTCCCGTTCATGCAAATTGAAAGTATCGTCTTCCATCAGCAGAATGCTGTCCAAAAGGGACATATATTTTAGAATGTCTTCTTCCTCACCTGTATTCCATGCGTAACTGGGCGTGGAAGTATAATGCAGGTGAAGAGACATAATCATCACGGAGTTACCCATAAAATTGCGTATGGGTACTATATGATATACAAGAATATACACCTCCAAGTCTTCCGATTCGTCATTGATATGAAAAAGGGTCGATTCCGGGATAAAAAGCGTTTTTCTGGCACCGACAGAAAAGTTTTTCCCATTAACGGTAAACGTGAAACTCCCCCGGCGGCAAACTACGAGTCCGATTCCGTTTACCATATAAGGCTCTTTCAGAGCGAAAGGGAAAGAATGTAATACACCCCTGGAACTGCAAACGGATTTGTTATTCAGTAAAGCTTTGTCAAGCTGCTCTAATCGTTCGGGCTGGGTGTACATAAAATGCCGGGATGTTAATTTGTACTAAAGGGGACTAAGTTACGATTTTCCTTTTAGGATACGGCACAATCAGTACGAATATCATGCAGAGCAAACAACCGTAAAATGTCCATCCGGCCATCTCTTTCACGGCCGAAAGGGTTGCCTGCTTCTGGATACGCCCTTTAATGGATATGGAAGCCATATTTTGCGCTTCCGTTTCGCTTTTGCCCTCGTTCTGCATATTTTGCATTGTACCGATAAATGTAGTAGCTGCCTCGGGATTCATCATATCTACATTTTGAGTGTACCGGGTAACGTAATGCTGTTGACGTTCCTGCAATACGTTGGAATAGACGGCGCCTCCGATGCCCTGGCCTAATACCATACGCACGGCGAGCATTATACAAATCCACGTCGAAAGGGATCCTGTTCTTAAAATTCGTCATAATTCTATTCTTTAATTTGATTAAACATTATTACCATATCCGTGCCGGGCGTTGTTGATTAGCCCAACATCTCTTTCATCGTGTTATAATCGAGAATTTTTCCTTTTCCGCCCTCATACTCTATCGCCCCCTGTGCCGCCATATCCGACAGGCAGCGCGATAGCGACGGACGTTCCACTCCGAAGTATTCAGCCAGTGAGGCTATGCTCTGTCCCAACTCGAAACGGCCGTCGCGGGTGGTGCGTTTCAATATATAATAAGCCAACTTGGCCCTGATGCCTTTCTGTGAGAACACTTTAAGCCTTTCCGACAGGAACTGCACACGGTTGGCGCTGAAAGCCATAAATCCGCGCAGGAATCCGGGACATTTGGCCATCTGTTGTTCCACGGCTCTTTTACCGATCAGTATCACCTCGCATTCTTCCAAAGCAGTCACATCCACCGGAAAACGGTTGTCGTCCGCAAATAGAAAGGCCGCCGCAAGCGGATAAGGCGCCTTTATCTCTTCCACCGAGAGGGTCAGCCCCGAGTCCGATACCATCTCGGTTTTTACACGTCCTTTGGCAAGCATATGCAGGTGCGCAATTTTGTCGCCCTGGAACGCAATATGCTCTCCACGCTTATATGTTTTGACGGTATGCTCGATGGCGCAGTTAAGCCCGGCAATCTCCTCCGGGGATTTCTCACGACATATAGTGCAGAAAAAAAGCAAGTCAGAATTCATAATGCTGATTTTTAATACAAAGATAGTGATAAAAAAATCACAAAGCGTAACATTTGTCACGGACAATAGAAATGAATGGCCTTATTTTTGTATTAAACAAGTATGTTATGAAAGCGAAAAGAAACATTATAAAGATAGACGAACAGCTCTGCAATGGCTGCGGAATCTGTGTCGAGGGGTGTCATGAGGGTGCCTTGCAGCTGATAGACGGTAAGGCTCGGATCGTGAGCGAACTCTATTGCGACGGTTTGGGTGCCTGCATAGGCGATTGCCCGGTGGGAGCGATAACGATCGAGGAGCGCGAGGCGGAGGCATACGACGAGGCCGCCGTTATGGAGTGTCTTATACCTAAAGGCGAAGCCACGATCATCGCCCACCTCAAACACCTGAAAGATCACGGCGAAATGATCTATCTGCGTCAGGGTGTGGAGTATCTGGAACAACATGGCGCAGATACTGATGTCGATTCTGTCCGGACGGCGGTGCATGGGGCGAAGGCTCCGCTACCGTGCGGTTGTCCGGGAAGCATGGAACGCTCTTTCAAGGCTCCGATGGCTCCGGTTGCTGCCGGAATAAGTATGGCGGAGAGCTCCTGCGATGGCGGAAAGATGCGGTCTCAACTTACCCATTGGCCGGTGCAGTTGCACCTGCTCAATCCGCAAGCTGGGTTCTTCCGGGGCGCGGACGTGGTGCTGGCCGCCGACTGCACGGCTTACGCATACGCCGATTTTCACAATCGGTTTATCCGCAACCATACGTTGGCCATTGCTTGTCCGAAACTTGACAGCAACAAGGAGTCATATGTCGAAAAGATAGTCGATATGATCGACACGGCGCAGATAAACACCCTGACGGTGGTTATTATGGAGGTTCCTTGCTGCGGAGGACTGTTGCAGCTGGCGAGGATGGCGGTGGAAAAAGCTACGCGCAAGGTGCCTGTTAAAAAAGTCGTTATCGGTGTCGAAGGCGACGTTGTGGAAGAAAGTTGGATGTAAAACCATTTAATATATGTTGTTATGGATATAAAAGAAGTTAAACAAGTCGAATCGGCAAGCAATCCGCACGGTGTGGATGTTCGTAAAATTTATGACGAGTCATCGGCGCAAGCCGTTCATATAACCTTGCAACCGGGTGAGGCTTTGAAACCTCATATTACCCCTGTGGATGTCTTTTTCTACATACTGGAAGGGACGCCCGATGTCAGGGTTGGAGAAGAGACCGAAAGAGTCGGTACGGATACGATAGTCAAGAGTCCCAAAGATATCGTTCATTGTCTGAGCAATAACTCTGATTCTCAGGCGCGAATATTGGTCGTGAAGGCCCCGCGTCCCACCACACAGGCACGATTGTTATAAAAAGATAATTTAATATAAACCATAAAAAGATTACGGTTATGAGTATGTTTTGTTTTCAATGTCAGGAGACAGCCATGAATAAAGGCTGTACGGTTAAAGGCGTTTGCGGTAAAACCGCCGATGTAGCTAACTTGCAGGATCTGTTGATTTTCCTACTTAAAGGTGTATCGAGGCACACCGTTCGCCTTCGTGCGGCGGGTAAAGAGTACCCCGATGCGAACCGCTTCGTTATGGAGTCGCTATTTATGACCATCACCAACGCCAATTTCGATAAGGAACGTTTCGTTACGCGCATCCGTGAGGCTATCGACCTGCGCGACAAGCTTGCCGGAGAGATAAAAGCACAGGGACTCGAAGAAACCGTCTGCCCGGCGTGCGACTGCATGACGTGGAGCGGCCGCACCGTGGAGGAAATGGAAGAAAAAGCGCCGCACGTAGGCGTACTGAAAACAGAGAACGAGGACGTGCGTTCGTTGCGCGAGCTGCTGACCTATGGGGTGAAAGGGATGGCTGCCTATGCCGAACACGCGGCAAACCTCGGCTTCGAGGACAATGATATTTATGCCTTTATGCAGCAGGCACTTGTCGCCACGACAGAAGAACACACCGCAGACGAACTGGTTGCACTGGTGTTGAAATGCGGCGAGTACGGCGTAAAGACTATGGCTCTGCTGGACAAGGCCAATACTGAAACTTACGGCAACCCAGAGATTACAAAGGTCAATATCGGGGTGCGCAATAATCCGGCGATACTGATTTCCGGCCACGACTTGCGCGATATGCAGGACTTGCTGGAACAGACTGCCGGAACGGGCGTGGATGTCTACACCCACAGCGAGATGCTTCCGGCACACTACTATCCGGCATTCAAAAAGCACCCGCACTTTGCAGGTAATTACGGCAGTGCGTGGTGGCGTCAGAACGAAGATTTCGAGGCGTTCAACGGCGTGATTCTATTTACTACCAACTGTATCATTCCACCGCGCCCGGGCACAACATATTCGGATAGGGTCTACACCACCGGTGCGGCTGGCTTCGCAGGTTTCCCGCATATCGCTGACCGCGAACCGGGCAAGGCCAAGGATTTCTCACAGCTTATCGAACACGCCAAACGGTGCAAGGCTCCGACCGAGATCGAGACCGGAGAGATTGTAGGTGGGTTCGCCCACGAACAGGTCTTCGCATTGGCCGACAAAGTGGTTGATGCCGTGAAGTCGGGCGCTATCCGCAAATTCTTCGTAATGGCAGGTTGCGACGGACGGATGAAGAGCCGCAGCTACTACACCGAGTTCGCCGAAAAATTGCCTAAGGACACCGTGATACTCACGGCCGGATGCGCAAAATACCGCTACAACAAACTACCGTTGGGCGACATAGGCGGCATTCCGCGCGTGTTGGATGCCGGCCAGTGCAACGACAGCTACTCGCTGGCGTTGATCGCCCTGAAACTCAAAGAGGTGTTCGGACTCGACGACATAAACGAACTGCCTATCGCCTATAATATCGCGTGGTACGAGCAGAAGGCGGTCATCGTGCTGTTGGCGCTGTTGTCGCTGGGTGTGAAGAACATCCATCTCGGCCCGACGCTCCCCGGCTTCCTCTCGCCGAATGTGGTCAAGGTGCTGGTCGAGAACTTCAATATCGGCGGCATCACCACCGTAGATGAGGATATGGAGATGTTCCTATCGTAAGGCTGAAACAACTCAATCTAAGGCAATATGGTTGCAGAATTAATAGCAATCATATTGCCTTTTATTATGAGATATCATCGTAAGACCTAATTCGCTTAATAAATGAAGAAATAATAAAATAAAATTAAGATGAAACCCTATTGGGAGCTAACAGATAAACGCATATATCAACTTCTGAAACATCCGCATCAGATTGATAAGTCAGTGGTGGAAGACATGTCTTCTGCTTATTTAGAATTTGTGGAAGATTTGTGTATGTCTTCAAACTAATGTTTACCAATATGGCTTAAGTGTTTTATTTTACAAACATAGTGAAATTGTTTCATATTTTTGTTTTTTAAGTCCTCATTATTTTGTGAGAGGACGTTTAAAAACAAAAATATTTAGCCATTTGATAGTTGTCTCTTCTCTGTCTGATTGTCTTCTCCTTGATCTTTTGCCTTAGTTTAAGTATCTGTTCGCCACGTCCCAGATATACATCTTCAGGCGTGAGGTTGTCCAATGACTCGTGATAACGCTTCGTATTGTAATAGTCTACATACTGGTCAATTGCACAGGCAAGTTGCTCAGGACAATAGTAGTTATCTAATAAGACTATCGATTTAATGGATCGGTGATACCTCTCAATCTTACCCTGCGTCTGTGGATGCATAGGTTTTCCCCTGATGTGTTGTATGCCCTTCTGAGAGCTTAGGTATTCTCCCAAGTCCTTGGCAATATAGCAAGCTCCATTATCAGATAAAAGTTTGGGAGCATCCTTCTTACCTATCTGTGCACGTTCCATTGCCTTTTCCACGCTTCTCCTGACATCTTCCGCTTTCATAGTGGAACATAGCTCGTGATGGACAATATACCGACTGTAATCATCTAAAATAGTCGACAGGAAGTACCACCCCCAGCCTTTGATCTTGAAGTAGGTAAAGTCCGTTTGCCACATTTCGTTGGGGAACTTGGTTTTGGTATGAAACTGATCGGCTGCCACAATAAAAGTGTGAGGCGATGGGGCAATCAATCCCCTGGACTTCAAAATACGATATACACTGGATTCAGAAACAAAGAGTTGCTGTTCATCGGTAATCTTTACCGNCAATTCTCGGGGCGATAGATCTGTGTGTTCCAAAGCAACATCTACAATGAGCTGACGTTCCTGNTCGGGTATCCGATTCCACTGCCGGGAAGAGCGTCCCTTAGGCAACAAACCATCGATACCATCTCTACTGTAGGCATGATACCAATTGTAGAAAGTACGCTTGTGGATACCCAAAGAACGCAGGGTCTTGTTCACTCCTTCAGGGCTGCTGATAACCAAACGGATCACCTCTGCTTTTTCATCTGCCGTTAAACGCATATACTTCTTCCATTTAACGCTTAATCCAACAGAATCAAGCTTTTTTTTACAATATCATATCGGATAACTAAATCGGCCAGAGACTCTTTGAGAAGATTATTCTCCTTTTTCAACTCTTTTACCTCATCGGAAGTGGCTTCCCGTAGTTCATCTCCTGATAAACGTTTCTTACCGGCTTCAATGAACTCTTTGCTCCATTTGTAGTACGTGGGTTGTGAGATCCCATACTTACGACACGGCTCGGCCACAGAAAGCTCAGCACGCATGCCTTTTTAATTAGTTTCTCGGTGTTCGATGCGGAATCTTTACTTGTTGTTTTCTTTGCCATAATCTTAGGTTTTGAAAGTGGATAAATAGAATACTTTTCTTTCAAAACACTTAAGCAATTAACCTATTAACTGGTAAACATTATGCTGAATATTTACATTAAATATTAACATCCATAACATATCTTCGTTTGAGAAAAAAACAGAATCATACAAGTATAATCCAATATTGATTTCGGATAAAGTGTATTTGGAGTTCAAGAAACTATCTCCTCAAAGAGCCTTAAAATGGGAACAAGAAAAAAGAGAGATAAAAGATATAACATATAAAGTTTGGGGAGCAGATTTACATTGGCAATTAACATAGATATTTTAAGAACAAGAAAACAGGTGGTATAAGTTTATAATCACCTGTTTTTTCAAAAAAACTTATGTGAAAGATTGAGAAGTCAATAAGATTGATTACTTTTGTCTTGCAAATGAGTTACCAAGAAAGCATATCAAAGCAGAATACTGCAACAAGAACGGTTGGCTATTCGTTACCTCAAAATCGGGTAATCTCCCCAATGTCCTTATTATAAAGAGATAAGGATTATATTCCAAAATTACTAAAAAAAGTTGATTATTGCGCTATCTTTGCCCCAATCATAGACAAAAGCACATTGGAAGAAGATAAGACCATATCGTTCATCCTGGAACATGCAGAGGTAGAGGGCGCACAATTACTGTTGAGTGCATCCCGCTATCCCGGAGTGGATATGGTGAGAGCTGCATCGGCTATAGAGGCACGCAAGAAAATTGCCTACAAGATACCCCTATGGCACACCTATCCCGAACTGCTTTACCCCACTTCGCTCAGCGTGGAGCAGTGCAGTTCACAAGCTACTGCAGAGTACAAGATACGTTTCGTGCCTGAAGGCGGTACCATAGCGGACCTCACCGGAGGACTCGGAGTAGATTGTAGTTTTATGGCGTGCAGAGCATCAAGATGCCTATGTGTAGAGCGTGATCCACAGTTGTGCGAAGCAGCAGAGCACAACTTTAAAGTACTGGGACTAGATAATATCAGCATTAAAAACGACGACTGCAGAGGGTATCTTGAAACACTTTTGGGGATAGACGAGGGAGCCAGAACACACTTCGATCTGATATATCTTGACCCCGCCAGACGCTCAAAAGACTCGGGTAGACTTTTCTCCATCAGAGAGTGTGAACCCGATCTTATGCAACTCAGCGGCTCATTGCTCAAAGCTGCGAATAGGGTTCTTGTCAAACTCTCACCTATGGTTGATGTTACCGCTACACTTCGTGAAATACCCTGTGTCAGAGAGGTACATATTCTCTCCACCGACAACGAATGTAAGGAACTACTGTTGCTGATGAGCAGTTGCGGAGCTCCCTTGGATCCGGAGCATATACCTATTCATGCAGTTGATATTACACACGGAAGAGAGAAACGATTTACTTTCACAATCAATGAGGAAAGAGTAGCCGATTGTCCTTTTTCCGCCCCTGAAACATACCTTCACCAGCCCGGTAGGGCCATTCTCAAGGCAGGAGCATTCAAGCTTCCCTGCACACGTTTCGAGATTTCCAAGATTGCTACGAGTACCCATCTCTACACTTCTGACATGCTGGTTGAAGAATTTCCCGGAAAATCTTTCCGTATCGAAAGAATAATACCCTTCAACAAAGAGGGTATCCGCACCATATTGCGCGAACACCCTAATATAAATTGCGTGGCGCTAAATTTTCCTCTTAATACCAACGAACTTAAGCAACGTCTTAAAGTACGTGACGGAGGAAACCTTCATCTTTTTGCCACTACCCTTACCTCCGGCGAGAAAGTAATGATTATCTCAAAGCCACTGCCTGTTACTTTTTAAAATATTCCAGTAAGTCGGAAGGAAGTTCCGAATCCAGAAGATAGCGGTACCAGAAAATATAATCCTGCATTGCAGAGTGACGTCCCTGTGCGCCACGGTAACCGTGCATTCCCTCGGGATAGATCATCAGTTCGAAATCCTTGTTCTGCTTCTGAAATTCATCTATCAACTGGAGCGTATTCTGGAAATGAACATTGTCATCACCGGTACCATGAGTAAGGCGGATCATATTGGTTTTATCCCCTTTATAATTGGAAATTCTACTTAATACATTTGTTGCTTTGTAGCCTTCCGGGTTGTCCTGAGGCGTGTCCATATATCTTTCAGTATAATGTGAGTCATATAGATGCCAATCATAAACTCCTGCTCCGGCAATGCCATATTTAAAATACTCACTGCCTTCTGTTACACAGAGAACCGTCATCATACCACCATATGAGAAGCCCTCTATACCTATTTTGTCACTATCGACAAAGGGCATTGCAAGAAAATGCTTTATACCATCAATAAAATCCCTAAGTTCCGGAATACTGAGCTGCCTATAAACCTGCTCAAGTCCCTTTTTGCCAAAATGGCCGCCTGCACGGTTGTCAAGTGTCACCTGGATCACTCCATTGTTGGCCCACCACTGGTTACGGAATGTCACTCCGCTCCAGCTATCCCGTACCGAGGGAGAATTGGGACCTCCATAGATATTTACCTTAACCGGATATTTTTTGTTTTTGTCCAGATTGACCGGCCATATAACTGATGCGGGAATGTCAAGTCCATCACGAGTTTTAAAGGTGATAATTTCGGGCAAAGCTATGGCATATTTATCAAAGTCGGGGCCTTTGGAGTCAGCAATTACAGTAACTTTTTTTCTATTTAGATTGCCGGAGGGCAGCGAGATATTGACAAGAAAGAAGGGAGTACGGGCATTTGAGACCATTGCAGCCACATTGCGGCTATCGGGTGATAAGACCACATTGGCAAAATTATAGTCGCCATATGAGACTCTTTCTGTCTTTTTGCTCCTCAGAGTAACTCTGTAAATATCTACTCTCGTAGTAGCCTCTCTCTTTGCTGTATAAAAGAGATATTTCGAATCCACCTTGAGCAAACGGATGTTCCAGTTGGGGCCTCCTGTAAGCTTCTCAAAGCGGTTACCATCATAAGAGAGGAAGTATATCTGCTCCCATCCCTCAAAATCCCTCACCATATAGATTCCTTCAGAGGTAAAGAGCATCTCCTCCATCCAATCAATCCAGCTATCCTGATGCTCAGTATAAACGCATATAAGGCTGCCTAGTATAGGATCAACTGCAAAGAGTTCCAGATTGTCCTGAGCACGGTCCATTCTGGCTACCATAAAGCGCTTGCCGTCTCCACTCCAGAAGGGAATGCCGAAGTACTGGTCTGGTTCCGGATCGAAGTCCGACCAAACAGTATGTCCTCCGTTTGCAGAAACAAAGCCTATCTTAACCTTCGGGTTAGGATCTCCCGCTTTTGGATAGCGAGTCTGATTAAGAGAGCCGTGCTGACCTCTCGAATCATAGATGGGAAACATAGGTACCTGCGAGTTGTCAAAGTTGTAATATGCAATTATCTTGCTGTCCGGAGACCACCAGAAGGCTTTATAATTGGAGCTTCTGCCGAAAATCTCTTCATAATAGACCCAGGAGGCATATCCGTTGAGGTTAAGTTCCGACCCATCATAAGTGTGTCTAACGATCTTTTTGGTTTTAACATCAATTGAATAGAGATCGTTGTCAAGCGTATATGCAATTTTTGTCGAATCGGGAGAAAATGTGGGATTTTTCCAGCCCGGGACCAGTTCTTCGAAACTTGATGGCCTCTGTGATTGGACAAATGAGTATGGTTCTATAGAGCCTTTTTTCAGGTCATACTTGAAATAATCACGACCCTCTCTGTAAATGAGACTTTTATTTCCCTCAAATGAGACAGGAAAGGCTGTCTGACCAACAATACCTTCAGGCATATTGCTGAGAATCTCTGCATTTGTAAGCCTCTTTTTTTCCTGTGCAGTTGCAGAGGGAATGATAGTTATGACAATAAGTATGAGTGCTAATAGTGATCTGAAACGTTGCATATTATTTCTTTTTTTACGTATAATAACAATCTATCTCCTGTTCGATATCATTATGTAATAAACCAAAGTCGCCAGTGAAGCAAGGGCTGCCACCACATAGGTATATGCAGCGGCACGTAGTGCCTTTTCAGCATGTTCATGGTTGGAAACATCTGTGATTCCGGTAGTATTGAGCCAAACAAGAGCTCTCTTGCTGGCATTGATTTCCACCGGAAGTGTAATAAAACTGAAAAGTGTCGTAAGTGCAAACAGAGCTATTCCGGCCATCAACACCTGGGGAAAAACATTGATGAGAAACATACCGAGCAAGAGCACCCAGGACATTATTTTGGAGGCAAAATTGACCACAGGCACCAGAGCCGAACGTAATTTGAGCGGAATATAACCATGAGCATGTTGCAAGGCATGACCACATTCATGAGCGGCTACTGCCGCTGCTGCAACCGAGTTGGAATTATAAACCCCCTCGCTGAGATTAACGGTCTTGGTAAGAGGATTGAAATGGTCAGTAAGCTGTCCCCTGACAGCTGTCACATTGACATCATTTATGCCATTCTGACGGAGCATCCTCTCCGCAACCTCCGCTCCGGTCATACCTGAACTGAGAGGAATCTCTGAATATTTCTCAAATTTTCTCCTAAGGTTGAGCTGAACGATATAACTTACTACCGCAACAGCAATAAACAAAAACCAATACATATTCATTCTAATCTATAAAAAATTCATCTTTAAAATTAACAAAATAAACTCTTTCCACTCCCCTGGTAATGGCAGTATAGAGCCATTTCAAATCCTCCTCAACGGGGTCTTTCCAGAAAGGATTGTCTATGAAAACGCATTTCCACTGCCCTCCCTGGGATTTATGGCCGGTTATAGCAGCCGCATACTTAATCTGAAGCGCATTGAAATATTTATCTTCACGAACGGAGCTATATCTCTTCCTTTTGCCTTTTATATGGGCATAATCCTCATTCACACCTTCATATAGAACTCTCTGCTGTTCTTCACTCAAGGCAGCAGATTCGGAGTCAAGTGTATCGAGAATAATTTTTGCCGTAATCTCCACATCATTGTAGTCTGGAAATGACAATACTGCCTCTGCAAAATTCAATCCATACCTCTCTTCATAGCCATATATTCTGACCAGTTCAGCTACATCACCGTTTGCAATGAAATCCATTTCAGGCACATCCTCCAGAAACTGGTAGCAGTTCTTCACAACCATCAGTTTGTCTCCGCGTGTGAGACGCTCCTCGAGAAAAAGGACACCTGAACGTATACCCATATTATAGCGGTTGGCCCTTCTATTGGACCTGCAGAGCACCACTACTTCATCTGTGCCATATTTGTCGAACATATCGGAGAGCGACTCTATGAGTTCACCTCCGTGGATTCTGATCACATCTTCAAAGCCCTTTGTACGCAATTGTGGCATTATCGGACCGCTACTGCCCAAAAGTAATCTGATTGCGGTAGCATTGCTCAAAATTCCCGAATCAGCAGCCTGACGCACCACCGTTGTAAGCTCAACACTCCTCACATTGCCGTAACGGCCCATATAAGACTCATCCAGCGCCGGACTATATGTGAGCCCAATAGGCGGCAATTGCCCTTTATCTCCAATGAGGATTAGCTTGTTATAGACTCCGGAACGAACATAAGTCATCAGGTCTGAGAGCAGATCTCCACTTCCAAATATGTTCTGCTGAGCACTGGCAGTGGATATAAGTGAGGCCTCGTCCACTATGAAGATGGTCTCTTTCTGCTTATTGATATCGAGCTCGAACTCTCCAAACCCTGCGTTGATAGATTTTTGTCTGTAAATATGTTTATGGATGGTGAATGCCTGTTCCTGGGTGAAGCCGGCCAAAACCTTTGCTGCACGGCCTGTAGGAGCCAAAAGCACAAAACGGTGCTCGTGCTCTTTTAGGGTCTTCACAAAGGCAGCGATTGCGGAAGTTTTGCCTGTACCGGCATATCCGCTCACCAACAACAGATCACAAGTTTCATATTCGATAGTGAAGCGCGCCAGAGAGTTTATCAGTTGCTGCTGACAGGTAGTGGGCTCGTATCCCAGTTTCTCCGTAATTTTCTCTATAAGATAATCTTCTACTGCCATCTAACGTTTTTCCTGAAAAGGGTGAATAGAAGCAGTACCGGATAGAGACCAAGACGACCTACTATCATCTGGACACCCATCACAAACTTTGCAATCTGCGGAGCATCGGCAAAACTAGACATCGAACCATATTCGCCGAAAGCAGGACCGATATTGCTCATCATGGATATAGAAGAACTTACAGACTCCATCAGACCCATGCCGGTCATTGCATAGATAAGTGATCCGACAAAGGCTAAAAAAAGATATAAAAATAGATAAGTATAGACGCTTGAAAGCAATTCCTTGTCAACCACCTGTCCTCCTGACTTTACCTGCACCACGGCGTTCGGATGTGCCATTTTGATAATTTGAACCCTGACCCCTTTAAATATAAGGAACATTCTGTCTGAACGCACACCGCTGGAGGTAGAGCCGGAACATCCGCACTGTATTGAGACGTAAAACAAAATCAATACGGCCAATATTGGCCATCCCGAGGTGTAACTGATGGCAAATCCCGTAGTGCTTATTGTGGTCACCACAGAAAAAGCCCCTTCACGTAGTGCCTGCAGGGCGTTTTGTTCACCTCCACCCAACATAAGACTCAAAGTGACAAGTACAATAGAGACAAGTATGGTAGTCAGATAAAACCTGGTCACCGGATCTCTGAAAACTCTTGCTGATCTGCTTGCAAAGGAGGCATATAATAGGCCTAAGTGAATGGTTGATATCACCATAAAGAGCATCAAGACAAATTCTATCAAAGGAGATTCATAGGCCCCTATGGAGAGGTTACGTGTACTGAATCCTCCTGTTGCGGTTACACTGAAGGAGTGGTTAATTGCATCAAAAGGCGACATTCCGGCCAATATAAGTGCTATGAAGGAAAGCACAGTTATAGCAAGGTAGACCGATATAAGCACACGGATCAGCTTATTGGACCTGTATCTGAAATTGGTTTTTGAGATATCTGTTATCTCCATTTTAGACATCCTGAAACGCACCATTCCAACCGAAGGCAGAATCATCATCATGAAAACAACAACTCCAAGACCACCTATGTAGTGTGTGGAGGAACGCCAAAATAGCAAGCCGTGTGGTAATGATTCTATATCATTGAGAATGGTGGCCCCTGTGGTAGTAATGCCTGAGGCACTTTCAAACCAAGCGTTTATCAGTGTGAAATCACCTCCCCAAAGGACATAGGGTAACATGCCGAAAACACAACAAAGAAACCAGGCCAGCACCAATATGGCCAGTCCCTCACGGGTATTGATATCACGTTGTCTCCTGACAAAAATCAGAGGGAAAACTCCGAAAAGAAAAGTAATAAAACCACTTACAAGAAGCGGACTGAATGAGGAGTCAAAACCATACAATACCGATATTGCCGCTGAAAGCAACATAAAAAAGGCGTTGCAGATCAGCGCTATTCCAACATATCTGGATATGACACCGGCATTCATCCACTCTGTTTTTTTGTGGATTTATTGATATCAATGATATCTTTGACAGACTCATTGAGCTCTGCAAGTTCATCCTGACTCTCTATCTTGACATCATAACTCTTATTGAAACTTAGATAGCCCTTGATACCACGCGATATCTTGAGAACAGGATTGATCAGGTAGTGATTAAGATAATAATTGAAGAGCAGAACCATAATAAAGCCCAGTAAAGCAGAGATCAAACCCGGCATAAGGCTGCGGTAAAAATTATCCTGAAGTGCCTGAGAATTGCTAATCAAAGCATCCTGACTATCATTGGTAAGCTTTTCTATATAGGCTTTGAGTTTTATATATACAGGATGCAGACGATTGAAATACCATTCCTTTCGGATATCATCCCTGCTGATAAGCCATATATCGGAGGCCTCACGCACAACGTGCATATATGCTGCAAAAGCATACATTACCGAATCAGCATTCGTTTTGTCCTGCTTGGTAACAAAAGTCTCCCTGACACCGCTGAAATAAGAAACAAATTCTTCATCGTTGATTACCTCAATACCCTCTTCGCCAACTTCACCTACTACAAGATACATCAGGCGCAGATTATACTCTTCTGCCTGGGCAAGAAGTTCCCTCGAAACTTCAATACTGCGGGCATTATCGGAGATGAGCTCGTTAACATGGTTGTTCATCCTTCTGAATTCAAACATAGAGATTGAACTTGATATCAGAAGAATCAAAGCAAGGACAATACATCCAAGAAAGACCTTTCTCTTTATACCCATATATCGGAAATCTGCCATAAACCAATGGTTAGTCTTACAAAGATAAGAAATATACTCTAGAGTTCAACTTCGGTTTCGAACACAAATGTGGCCGGACCGGTAAGCCAAATATCCTCAAATGCTATACCTCCCTCAATAGGTAAAAAATCAACAGCCATATAGTCTCCCAAGGCTTGAATTTCAAACCTTACTCTTCTTCCGGAAGTTGTGTATCCTTTAGCACCATGAACAAAAGAGGCAATTGAGGAAGCCGTTACTCCGGTACCGCAGGCAAAGGTTTCAGCCTCCACTCCCCTTTCATATGTCCTGACCTTAATCTTGTCCTGAGCTATTTCTACGAAATTGACATTTGTCCCCTTAGGAAAACGCTCAGCCCATCTCCACTTTTTACCTTCTCCATCTACATCATAATTCATCACATCATCGACAAAAATTACGAAATGGTCTGATCCCGTATCGAGAAAATAACCCTCGGGGTAGATTGTTATGGGAGAATTGCCCTCCATATCAGGAAGGAGGTCTCTCATCTTTAAGCGAACTATGCAACGATAGTTGCTATACTCAAGCATTTCTGCACGGTGATAACCGTCAATTGCTGTAAAATCAAAGCGTTTAATGCCCCGGTGAGCAGCAAATGCCACGAGGCATCTGCCCCCGTTGCCACACATCGTACCCTCAAATCCGTCTGAATTGAAGTAACGCATCGTGAAGTCAAATTCGCCACCGGCTCCGAGAAGCATCATTCCATCTGCCCCCACACCAAATCTTCGGTCACAGAGCCATCTGATCTGTGAATCATCCAGATTGATCGACCCGTCGCGATTGTCAATAATGACAAAATCGTTGCCGGCTCCCTGATATTTGTAAACTTTGATTCTTTGTGCCATACTGCAAAGTATTATTTATTCTGATTAATCTTTCAGCAAATTGATCATTTGACGTGCTATTTTGCGCGAAGCGCCGGAACTTCCAAGTACTTCACACAAGGCAGCGTAATCTCTTTCCATCTCACTTCTGTACTCTTTGTCGGTGAGCATACGTGAAACCTCGGCGAATATATTCTCCGGTGAAGCATCATCTTGAACAAGTTCCTTGAAAATAATTTTATCAAGGATGAGATTTGCAAGGCTGATATATTTTACTTTGACCAGAAGCCGTGCAATGAGATAGGTGATGCGGTTGAACCCATAGCAGACCACTTGTGGAGTGCCGATGATAGCCGCCTCCAGACTCGCCGTACCGGAGCTTATGACTGAAGCGTCGGAATGACTGAGCACCCCATAAGTATCATCTGATACTATCCGGATGGAGCTGTCAGCGGGTATCAGTGAATGGTAAAGTTGCAAATCAACCGAAGGGGCGGCCGCCAACAGCAACTGGTAATCTTTTAGAAGTGTATCCTGCCTCAGAAGCCTTTCCATGGCTACCATTCGGGGGAGAAGGAAACATATCTCTGCCTTCCTACTGCCAGCGAGCAATGCTATCGAAGGGGAGTCTTCTAGGGAATGACGGGCTATGAACTTTTGCCGTTCCGGGTGGATACTCTTATAGTCTTCAATGCTATCAATCAGAGGATTACCCGCATAGTGCGTCTCAACCCCGAGCTTATTGAAGTACTCCTTCTCAAAGGGAAATATGATAAATAGCTCATCTACATATCTGCGAATCTTGCGGATACGACTTTCTCCACGTGCCCAAAGCTTGGGAGCGATATAATAAAAAACCCGAATACCGTGTCGATGTGCAAAACGCGCTATTCTGAGGTTAAATCCGGGATAATCTATGAGAATCAGCACGTCCGGAGCGTACTCGAGCAGATCCCGCCGGCACTCTTTCATATTGCGCCGAATAGCTCCCAGACGAGATATCACCTCCACAATCCCCATAACCGCAGTTGATTTGTAATGGCGAACGAGAGAACCTCCGACTGAAGCCATCAAATCTCCACCCCAGAAACGGAATTCTGCTGCGGGGTCCTCCGCAATCAATCCTTTCATCAGGTTGGAGCCGTGCAAGTCTCCCGAAGCCTCGCCGGCAATGAGATAGTAGCGCATTTTTAGAGTATTATATTAGAAAGACCAAAGGTCGCGCAGACGTTCTATCTCCTGATAGTCGGTATTATCTACGCGATGCGGGACAATGGAAACATACCCATTGTCTATCAGGTTGTGGTCAGCATCTTGAGCGGCGTCCAGATTGAGAAATCTCCCTATTATCCAGTAGTATTCCCTGCCTCTGGGATCAGTCCGCTTATCAAACTCCCTTATCCATCTGCCATGCCCCTGGTGGGCAAGCTTAATTCCTTTTATCTCTTCAAGAGGCAGGTTGGGGAAGTTGACATTCAGATAGATGCCCCTACTGATACCAGTCTCTAAGAGCTTGTCCATTATTATGCGTGAATAATGGATTACTCCTGTAAAATCGGGATCAGGGTTATGGGAACATAGAGAGAGACCTATGGATGGGATATCGTATATGGCGCCTTCAGCAGCGGCTCCGAGAGTACCGGAATAGACCGATGCCACAGAGGCATTTGAACCATGGTTAATGCCTGAGACCAACAGTTCAGGCATCCTCCCCTCTCCTATAAAGAGGTTGACACCCATCTTGACACAATCTACCGGTGTACCGGTAAAACCGTATATGCGAAGCGAACCCAGCCCCTCTGAGGCGGGTAGACTTTCAACCAGATTCAATCTGAGTGTATTCTCCAGGGAAATAGCAGCAGATTTACCGGACTGCGGCTCAGAGGGAGCCACAACAGTCACATTGCCATATGTGCGCATCAGCGCGGCCGCCTCCTTAACGCCTCTTGCTTCGAGTCCGTCATCGTTGGTAACCAAAATCTCAATAAGTTTCATTTCGCAAAGGTAATATTTTCATTGTTATTTGGATAATTGTTTCTAAATTTGCAGGGTTTTTAAGTTTTAAAATTTTTCTAACATAATACATTAAGATGAAAAAAGTAAAAGTTGGTATTAACGGTTTCGGCCGTATTGGGCGTCTGGTTTTTAGAGCAGCCCAGAAGAGAAATGACATTGATATAGTAGGCATTAATGACCTGCTCGATGTAGACTACATAGCTTACATGTTAAAGTATGACACGGTGCACGGTAAATTTGACGGCAAAGTGGAAGTAGCTGACGGCAAACTTGTTGTTGACGGCAAAGCTATCAGAGTAACCAGCGAGAAAGATCCAGCAAATCTGAAATGGAATGAGGTGGGTGCCGAGTATATAGTGGAGTCCACAGGTCTTTTCCTTACAAAGGAGAAAGCAGAGGCTCATATCAACGCAGGTGCAAAGAAAGTAATCATGTCAGCTCCCTCAAAAGACGACACTCCTATGTTTGTTTACGGTGTTAACCACACCAAATACAACGGTGAGAATATCATTTCCAATGCATCCTGTACCACAAACTGTCTGGCACCCATTGTGAAGGTGCTAAATGACAATTTTGGCATTGTAGAAGGCTTGATGACTACAGTTCACGCCATCACAGCTACCCAGAAGACCGTTGACGGTCCTTCTTCAAAAGACTGGAGAGGCGGACGTGCTGCAAGTGCCAATATCATTCCTTCCAGCACAGGTGCTGCCAAGGCTGTTGGCAAAGTTATCCCTCAGATGAATGGCAAACTTACCGGTATGTCATTCCGCGTACCTACAGTTAATGTTTCAGCTGTCGATCTGACCTGCCGTCTTGAAAAGGCCTGCACATATGATGAGATTAAGAGTGCAATGAAGAAAGCTTCAGAAGGCGAACTCAAAGGCATTCTCGGTTATACTGAGGATAAAGTAGTTTCAAGCGACTTTATTACCGACCCCCGCACCTCCATCTTCGATGCTGATGCCGGCATCCAGCTTAACTCTAACTTTGTAAAAGTTGTGGCATGGTATGACAACGAGTGGGGTTACTCCAACAAAATCCTCGACATGATTGCCTACACAGCAAATAAGTAAAAAAAAAGAGTCCTCACGGACTCTTTTTTTAGTTCTGAGTTGGGAGTATGTAGTGTGTAATTGAGAATAAGTCATTTAGTTTTGAGTGTGTAATAATGGGTTAAGGACGAGCACTTTGTAATTATGGTTTATGAGAAGTAGAGAGTTATAAGGAAATTGAACTAAAGTATAACGGACCGCAGCCAGTAGTTAATTCTTCACTAACTCTATCATACTGCCCACTACACACTACACACTACACACTACACACTAGCTATATACTCCTTCATCTCCTCTTCGTGAGCATCAAGAGAGTCCAGGAGGCGTTTTTGTGCCATCGTACGGTCATAATTGTGCTCGGGATAATTGATCTTATAGTAGGTGTCGCCGTTTAAATAATCTGTCAGAAAACGGACTGTCTGCATATAAGTCAGGAGTTTGGCTCCGAAAGGCAGCAATTCTTTTTCAATATCAGTAATGAAAGGCTTCGCCCCTTCGAGATAACCTCTCGTAAATGCCTTGAATATTTCCATGTCGAGACCGACATTATCAAGGTCTTTATCATCTTCGGCTCCGGTATTGGCAGCCGAACGGATAAAATCACCATAGTCGGAAAGGACATAGCCCGGCATAGTAGTATCAAGGTCTATGACACATAAGACATTGTCATCCTCGTCGAATAGAATGTTGTTGACCTTTGTATCACAATGAGTTATACGTTTAGTAAGTTTACCTTCACGTCCGAGGCGTTCGGCAAGAGACATTTCATCTGCCCTATCAAGCAGTTCATCTACAAGGGGACGCATAAGTTCGAGACGTCCGGCTTTATCATCAGCTACAGCCTCGCGAAGCTGGCTGATGCGAAACTCAATGTTGTGAAAATTGGGGATTGTCTCGTCAAGGGGCTCCCCGCCCAGGTCTGAAAGCATATATTGAAAATCGGCAAATGACTTGCCTGTAATATATGCCAGTTCCGGTGTCACATCATCGCGGCTCTTTGAACGGTCGATGTACTTGGAAACCCTCCAGAACTCTCCATCCGCCTCGTAATAGGATTTGCCGGTACGACTCCTGACAAATGTGAGAAGTCTGTCCGGACCGCCTGGGACTCCACGTTCAAACATTTTTTCACGAATATGAGCAGTCACCCTGTCAATGTTGCGCTGCATCTTGTCAACATCCTTGAATACGTCGCTGTTGATGCGTTGCACTACATAGTCGGGAAGGTCAGGTTCGACAATTCTGAGTTTGTAGGTGTCGTTGATAAGACCCTTACCCAAACGAGATATCTCTATCGGTGTACCTTCAATCTCAAAATTCGAAAGTATTTTTCTCCACCTGTTGTTCATATTCTTGACAATTTGTATTGTAAAGGTAATGATAATATGTTATTTTCGCAAAAAATAAGCCATACTATAATGAGACATTTCATCCTTACAATAGTGCTTCTGGGTGCATCGCTCACGGCAAACTCACAAGTCAGATTCGATGCCGATTTCGAGAGCGGAAACCTTGGAAAAGTAGAGCTTCTCGATTCCGTAAAAGTAATTGTCACCCCTGGTGATACGGTTGAACATCTCTCCTACCTCATCCACGGCAGATTTGATCCCATCAACCCCATTGACATCTCCCTTGCTGCCAATGCCAACTGGTATTATTTCAGGATTAGCGGCATCAGAGGCAAACAGATATATCTCACTCTGAAGGACAACGGAGTCCACGGTCTCTCCTATTCCTACGACGGGGATGATTGGATGCATTTCCCCCTCAACGAATCGCCCCGCAGAAGGTTGGATAAACGATTCGACAAGGACACGGTATTCATCGCACTCTATCGTCCATACACATACTCCTATCTCCAGGAACGCATTGCAGAATGGGGCGGCAGGGAGGGCACTCTGATTGACACTATCGGCCGGAGCTTTGAAAACAGGCCTTTGCAGCTGCTTCACATTACCGACCCCAATGTACCTGCTTCAGCCAAAAAACGCCTCTGGTTTCATGGCCGCCAGCATCCAAGCGAAACTCCCGGATCCTGGCTCCTGGACGCTTTTTTAGAAAAACTCACCTCCGACACGCCCGAGGCAAGATCGCTCAGAGCACAAATCGATGCATACATACTCCCCTTCGCCAATCCTGACGGAGTATTCAATGGCCTCTCAAGGTCAAATGTGACCGGAGTTAATCAGGAAATCAATTTCGGAAGAAGTGACGACAGCACAGTGGTAGAGGTACAGGCGATGAAAGCGATGTTCCGCAAACTCCATGACGAACAACCGATAGACCTGGTGCTCAACAATCACTCACAGCATGCCGACTGTGCAATTTACTGGATGCACACCAGCAGCAGTACCTCCATTGAGTATGCGCGTAAGCAATGGGTTTTTGCGGGACTCTCCTGCTCATTCAATCCCTATATGTATCCCAAGGAGATGTTGTTCTCAGATGTGGCTCCCAGATACTGCGAGGGTTGGTTCTGGAACAATGCGGGTGAGCGTACCATTGCACTGACCCTGGAAACTCCTTACACCTTTTATTCTTTCAACAAAGAGGGAGAATGGGTGAATGACTCCAACCTCAGGTACTTCGGTGAGCGTCTTCTGGATGCTGTAGCCGAATACTTCGGACTCTCCACCCCTGGACGCATTCTGATAGAAAATCCGGACAATCCAAAAGGTTGGATACCCCTCTCCAATCAGACTACCGCTTTTATGGGCGAAAGCGGGTGGAGTGCTACCTCGGCGAAATCCAAGATTATATATAGAGCTGATATGGTGGAAGCAGGAGAATACGAACTCTACCGCTATATTCCGGGTGATAACGTAGAGCCCCCAAAAGGTCGCAACGATTTTGGCGACATTGATCCCGGCGAACACGGATGGGTATTCGAATGTGATTTTACCCAAAAAAGAGATGGGCGTTTCAAATATGTCTATAAAGCAAAAGAAATTGGCGACATCGCTGATGCGATCCTGCTAATAAAGAAGAAATAGCATTGAGCTCCGGTCCTTTCCAATTCAGAATTCAAAACTTTTAACTCAAATTTGTTATCATAGTAAAAAAATCTAACTTTGTCCACAAATACCTAAACGCTTAACGATTTCTCTTTTCTATTCTCTATGGTTACGCCACAACGGGAAATAGCATCATACCGAATCGGACAGTCGTCCGCCAGTTCTTCCTCTCTCGTTGAAATAGAGATATTTATCACCACCTCACTTACAACCGGCAGCATTCCTGCCTACCGTCCATTTTGTGTCCGTTGCTATAAGGGATGCGCATTGCGGGATGCAGGGTGTGGGTTATGAATCAGGAAGAATGGAAAAGAAAGAATATGGAAAGAAAGGAGGAGGTGAATGACAATTAGTAATTAGCCAACGGCTTAAAATGAAATTAAAATAATGGATATGAAATTCAAGCTTTTTACTTTCGCACTGCTCGCCCTCCTGGTTGGGAGCTGTGCTCTTGAAACCCCTCTCCCTGAACCTGCGAAGAAAGGGGGGAGAAATCGTGACTATAAGTGCAACGATCCCGATGGAAACACGCGTAGCCTACACAGACAGCACGCGCAAACTTACATGGGAGAGCAATGACCAAATCCTGCTTGCAGGATATGACGGCAGCTCCTTTTTAGGAAGCGAAACTTTTACCTATAGCGGAACCGGCGACACTTTTAATGGAACAAGTGTGGCAGGTGCCACCACTTACAGGGCATACTATCCTGCGGGAGCCATCACACTGGATGATTTCGGCAACGTACAACTTTCCGCTACCTTCTGGCAACAGACACAGAGCGGAAACAATTCGACGGCTCATCTCAGCGACAAACTGCTCTTGATTGACGAAATAGCCAATGCCATCGATGAGACCTTTAACTTGATCTTAAAGAGCGATATCATCAAATTTGATCTCAGCGACATACCTATCAATCTAGGGGTACTCAACCAACTGATATGGACGATTGAGGGCACGACAGGGCAAACCCGATCTATGACTCTTAACATGAACGGTATAAGCTCCGGCACAACCTGTCTAACCGCTTACCTCGCTTTTGCCCCAGCAGCTATGAGGATAACCGCTGGCGACAAGGTAAAAATTACTCTGATCGGAGACGATACATACGAATGGAACACTATAGTTACCAACAACAAAACATATGTAAGCGGAAATCGCTACACCGCTAACGTAGCAGGACCTTGGAATACTGCGTTGGCTAAATTCCGCTTTACCATAAAAACCATCGGAGAAAACACATCATACACTATCTGGCAGCAATCTACTTCCTCAATCAGTCCTGCCAAGTTGAGGATTAACTGGGGGGATGGAACCGATGATACAATCATAAATCAAGGCGATCAGATTCCAAACAAGACCATTGCTTCTCATACCTACGCCAATGCCGGTGATTATACCGTTACCATTTACTCTAATCAATTAAACACCTCACTCCAACAGATACCGCATATCACATTCAATAATGGTACCGTCGGAGATCCGTTTCTGACGACCATACTGGACCCCTTCCTCAATATGGAAGCAACAAGTTTTTCTGACTGCTTCGCCGGATGCACCGGATTAACCGCTATCCCAGCAGGACTGTTTGACAACAATATTCAAGCAATATGTTTCAATAAATGCTTCTCCGGCTGTATCGAATTAAACTCTATTCCGGCTGAACTCTTCAAATACAATACGCAAGCAACAGATTTCTATGGTTGCTTCGAGTACTGCACTGGATTAGACTCTATCCCTGAGGCAATATTTGAAACCAACACTAAAGCAAAAAGATTCGACTACTGCTTCCTCTATTGCACTGGATTAGACTCTATCCCGCCGGGACTGTTTTACAATAACACGCAAGCAATAGATTTTGGTGGCTGCTTCCAGGGCTGTACCGGATTAACTGCTATCCCTGCAGAAATGTTTAACAACAATAAGCAAGCAACACAATTCTTCGCATGCTTTGCCGGATGCAGCGGATTAACCGATATTCCGCCAGGACTGTTCAACGAAAACACAAAAGCAGAACGATTCGATTTCTGCTTCACCGGATGCACCGGATTAACTGCTATCCCGACGGGATTGTTTAACAACAATTTACAAGCAAATGATTTCAGTGGCTGCTTCGCCGAATGCACCGGATTAACCGCTATTCCGGAAGGACTGTTTAATAACAATACACAGGCAATAGATTTCAGTAGCTGCTTCGCCGGATGCACCGGATTAACCGCTATCCCGGTAGGGCTGTTTAACAACAATACTCAAGCACAATATTTCCATTTTTGCTTCAATGAATGCACCAATTTAACCTCTGTTCCAGTGGGACTGTTTAATAAAAACACACAAGCAGAATGGTTCAAATTCTGCTTTTGCAACTGCAAAAAATTAGTATTAATAGAGGATATTTTCCCACTCCCGAGTGTGAACCCTGACTTCTTTGTAGGTAGAACGATGGATTTTGAAAAGTGTTTTTACAACGTTGGCATACAGGCGGCATCCCCTGGTGCCGCTCCCAAGTTATGGAACTTTACAGGTGGTGGACCAGGTACTTCATGGACTGTTACCAATTGTTTCACTAACGCCAATGTAACCAACTACGGTGATATTCCGCCCAATTGGAAGGGACTATAATACCGTCTTAAAATCAAAAAATCCACCATCACACGGTGGATTTTTTGATATTTCTGTATAGGGAATGTGAAGTAACGAGCAAATTAAATGTAAAAATAGAGACACAAAAAACAAAAAGACGGAATTGCCCTTCTTTATTTAACTATGCAGCCACCTGATAATCAACACTCTACTAGCACCCTGCACCACGTAGCTACTTTTTCTTCAGATTGAAATTGACATCGCTGACCTTGGCGTGACCGGAGTACCACACACCTTCATCTTTATATTTGAAATCCTTGAGAACCAGTGTATCACTCTGATATTCACCGCCGCCCTCCTCTCCATCGACATCTTCTGCAATGACTATCATTTCCACTAAAGGGAAAGAACGTATATCAACTTGATATTCTCCCTGCACGTTCGTAAGAGCGGATCCCTCGAAACGGATTTGATGTTGACCCAGGGAATCTTTATAGGGATGGCCACCTACAGATACCTTGATACCTTGAAGCGGTCTGCCCTCCTCACTTCTCACATGCCCGCTGGTGGTATAAGATGCACTGGGAGTGCCGTACATGCCTATCGGACATCCCGCAAGAATTATAGAAGGAAAAATGAAGGCGAGAAGCCTTGTGAACAAGTTACTCTTTATTGAGGATAGCTTTCTTTTCATAATCTGAGTTCTTATCAGCCAAGATGCTCTTTGCGGAGCAGGTCGGCAACTGTTTTTACAGGGTTGAATGTTATAAGGGGGACCTCAACGAAGGTGGTGTTCCAGTTGCTCATCGCCCCATTCCAGAGACCGGGAAGTTCAAGTGCCTTGAGTTTGCGTCCCTCATAGCTTTTGGAGGAGATAAAACCGGCATCATCATTGACAAAACGGGAGAGGTCATACCTTTTGCCCTCTACATCGGTAATCGAGCATACCAGATCCACAGGATTGAAGTGGGTACCTGAGGCAAAGAGTCCGGCTGTACGAGGATCCGAGGGATTGAGTTCTACGCTTTCGAGTATCTGGAGCGAAGTACAACCGTCCGCATCCCTGACTATGAAAGGTCCTCCTCCGGGCTCACCTTGATTGCGTACCATGCCGCATACTCTGACAGGACGGTCGAGCTTGGAACGGAGCAATACGGGAAGCAGTTCATAAGGAATTTTTTCAGGCAAGGTAATGCAGAATTGTTCGTCAAGAAAACCGGAAACCTCATTACACAAAGCTACGATATCATCTTTGCAACCTATTTTGAGCGCATTGTCGAGACGTGCGATATAGTCGAAACAACGTTCGCGCAGTATGATGAGTTTACCGATAAGTAGCTTTTTCCATAGTACGGTCTGCTCGATAAAATCCTCTTTAACTACATTGTCTATATTCTTTATTACAACGATATCCGAATCAATTTCATTGAGATTCTTGATCAGAGCACCATGTCCTCCGGGACGGAAAAGCAGGGAGCCATCTGCTTTGCGGAAGGGCTTGTTCTCCTCAGTGGCAGCAATGGTATCTGTTGAAGGTGATTGTAGTGTGAAATGGATCGAATACTTCACTCCGTAACGTTGTTCATACCTCTCCTTGACCGAGTCAGACAATCCCTTGAATCCTTCGAGATGCTCCGGCGAGACGGAAACCACGATGGAGATGGTACCATCCTTCATTTTGGCGTAAAGGGCACCCTCTACCAGATGCTCTTCGAAAGCCGTACGCACATCGTCTGAATACCTGTGGAAAAGTAACTGTCCCTTGGGTTTGGAACCATAACCGAGGCCGCTATCATTGAGAACCTTGTCAATGATCTCCATCGGAGTGCAACCCTCAAACATTTCCGGAGTGTAAAATGCGAAATCTTTGATGCGTGACGTGAAATTGCGTCCGTATTCCGACATTTCTCCACTTTCGAGCACATTGAAAAGATCCCTGAACATCCTCGAAGCCGCACCTGAAGCCGGTACAAACTTAGTCACCTTAAGAGAGTTGGAAACGAAAGCATTGAAAGCCTCTTTTTTATCATTCTCGGAAAAAACCTTGATGCCCCTGGCTGGCGTTGCAGCGCTTAAAACGTCAAGCCACTCAAAACCTGTCTCGTAGCGAGACATTTGTCCGGTGGCCTGCTCAACAGTAATGCCTCTTTCGGCAAAAACTTTCAAATCTTCACTATTAAACATATATCAAAATTCTGTTCTGTAATTATAATGTGAGCGTATCTGTTCAAATCTTCCGGGGTCGGAGCGCAGCATCCTGTCATCCTCCCATATGTCATAAATGGCACACAATCGGTTGCAAAGCTCCTCCTGAGACAAACCTTGCGGGTCAAACCGGACTACCGCCGTGTCATCACTTATAGTAAAATCTTTCAAATCATCTATTCCGAAATGCTCTCCTGCAGCTCTAACGACAGCCGTACTGCCATTGATCTTACCCTGTCTGGAATAACCCGCAATGTGCGGTGTGGCTACATTTACCGTTTCAAGTAGTTCCCGATTGATGTCGGGTTCGCCCCTCCACACATCCGTTACAACACCCGAAAACTTTGGCACAAAGCGCAAAAGGGCATCTTCACAGACAACTTCTCCGCGAGAAGTATTAACAAAAATAGCCTTTTCTTTCATATCCTCAAAGAAAATGCCATCTGCAAAACCACGGTTCTCCTCCCAAAGGGGAATGTGAAGAGTAACTATATCGGACTGAGCCAACAATTGATCCAGAGAGGTGAAAAGATGTGCGTTGTGCGGTTCCAGTCTTTCCCTCGGAGGATCATTGCGCAACACCCTGAACCCTAACCTTTCACCATAATCCGCCACCTTGGACCCAACATGGCCCACTCCAATGACACCTAGAGTTAGCCCTTGCAGAGAGATGGCTTTACGGCGCGCCAGAGCGTAGAGAGCCGTAAACAGATACTGTCGCACGGCTGAGGAGTTGCATCCGGGAGCATTTACCACCCATATACCATTGCTTGAGCACCAACCTGTGTCGATATGGTCAATGCCGATGGTGGCGCTGGCTACCAGTGAGACACGTGAACCTTCCAGCAGAGTGGCATTACAAAGGGTGCGGGTACGTACAAATAGAGCATCCGCATCACGCACCGCCACCGGAGTGATATCCGAAGCCTTCAAGAAAGCACAATCGGCATAATCCCTTAAAATATCCATATAAGGTATGGCACTGTCCGCTACAAATCTCAATTTTTTCTCCATATCAATAGATGGTTATCTTTAGCACATGCTCCTCTTGGAGCATCGTGTTGATCCTGTTCCGAATGCTTTCAAGCTGAAAAAAGAGCTGGCTACGAAGTACTGAAGAGGAAATTTTACAGGAGAGTACGCCATCCCTGAAGTATTTTTTCAGAGTCAGACCCGGTATCTCTTCGGGTTTGTAATAGGAACCGGTCATATCAAGCAGAACCAGATCCCACGCCTCGAAGATGCGTGCACAAAGAAGTCCCGATGCCATATTGTCCTCCTTTATGTACTCCTGCAGTACTTCTGCTACGGTGCGGCTCTTTTCTCTTCTCATAGTTCAGGGGTTTGAAGTGACCTGAATACTCCATTTTCAACGATGAAGGAGCGTGATTCTCCCTGCAGACTCTCCATAAGCCTCTCTATTCGTACTTTGTTGCTGTCGGAGATGAATATCTGACCAAAATCATCTTTAAGGACTATCTTAAGGAGAGATTCCACCCTCTCCATATCCAGCTTGTCAAAAAGATCGTCGAGCAACAGGATGGGAGGCTTGGAATAAATACTTTTCATAAAGGAGAACTGCGCCAGTTTCATTGCCAACAGAAAACTCTTCTGCTGACCTTGAGAGCCGCAGTTACGAATGGGATGATCTTCGATAAGGAAGCTCATATCATCCCTCTGAGGGCCTACGGTAGTATATTTAAGGATACGCTCCTTTTCCTCATCCTGTTGCAGCAGTGCAGAAAAATCTCCGTTGTCAAGGTCTGTACGGAAGCGTATTTTGACCTCTTCCCGACCGTCGGAGAGTCTGGAATAGTATTCTCTCACGAGCGGATCCAGTTTGTTGCAGAGTTCGCGCCGCGCGTCGCCAACATAGTGTGCGTGCGGGGCCATCTGTTCCGCAATTGTATCCAGTAGCACATCCGGAAGAAGATCTTCCTTGAGCAGACGATTGCGTCTGATCAGAAGATGAGTGTAGGCCTGAATATGGCGTAGGTAAGCACGGTCGGTCTGTGAAAGGATAAAGTTGAGATATTTACGGCGCTCGTCACCGGAATCATGTATAAGAGAGGTGTCCGCAGGTGAAACCATCACTATGGGAAGCAATCCGATATGCTCTGAAAAGCGTTCATAGTTGCGTCCGTTGCGACGCACTGTCTTGACTCCGCCCCTACGGATTGAGACTCCGATACGCTCCTCTACCCCTCCAATATCATATACTCCCCCAATCTGCGCCTCATCCGCGTCAAAATTGCATACATACCTGTCGGAAGAGGAGAAGAAACTCTTGGTCATCGAAAGATAATATACGGCATCAAGCAGATTGGTTTTGCCGGCTCCGTTGTTGCCCGAGATGTAGTTGATTTTAGGCGAAAATTCCAGCGAAGCGGCGACTATATTTTTAAAATTGTGGAGTATGATGCTTTTGAGGTACATATAAGTCTTGTCAGAGTTTACAAAAGTACAAATTATTGTTTGTGTTTCCCATTTTTGTTGTAAATTTGCGTTTCGTAAATAACGCGAATGATACGAATAAAAACGAATATAAATAAACAGACAATATAAGTAACAATGGCTACCAAGAAAAAACAATCCGCTAAAAAACAAAACACTCAGGAGGAAGTTAAATTAGGAACAGCAATTTCTTCAATAGAACTCTTCTTTCAAGACAAGAAAAATCAGAATAGGATCTTTATAACTGTAATAGCAATTCTTGTCATAGTATTCGGCATCGTTGCCATCAACAGATGGTATCTCCAACCTCTAAAGGCGGAAGCAAAGGCACAGATGTTTCCCGCAGAGCAATTATTCATGGATGGAGACTACCTCACAGCCCTCAATGGTGATGGCAATGTGATGGGATTCGCAGAAGTTGCAGACCAGTACGGCAATAAGGCCGGCAAAGTAGTCTACTTCTATAAGGGTATATGCCAGATTCATACCGGTGACAATGAAGGTGCAATCGAGTCACTTAAGAAATATAGCGGAAAGGATAAAATTACAAAAGCAAGGGCTTACTGCTGCATCGCCGATGCCTATGTCAATCTCGCCAACTACGCCGAAGCTCTAAAATGGTACAAGAAAGCTATTGCAGTTGACTCCCATAGCTATACGGCAGGTTACCTCCTCAAGGCCGGCATCATCTGCGAAGAGATGGGGAACAATGAACAGGCGCTCAAATTCTACGATGAAATTTCCGTAAAATATCCCAACACACTCGAGGCTTACGAGGTTGGCAAATATATCTCGCGCCTTAAAAACAATTAGTGCCATGGGAAGAGCATTTGAGTTTAGGAAAGAGAGAAAATTCAAACGCTGGGGCAATATGGCCCGCGTCTTCACCCGCCTTGGCAAGGAAATAACCATCGCAGCCAAGCAGGGAGGTACTGATCCTGCCGGCAACCCCCATCTTAGAACACTTATCCAGACCGCAAAGTCCGAGAATATGCCTAAGGAAAATATCGAAAGGGCTATCAACAGGGCGGTCGAGAAGGATCAGAGTGATTATAAAGAGGTGGTTTATGAGGGTTACGGTCCTCACGGAGTTGCATTTTTAGTGGAAACTGCTACAGATAACACAAACCGAACTGTGGCCAATATCCGCAGTTATTTCGCAAAATATGGCGGCAGTCTCGGCACGTCGGGCAGCGTAGCATTTATGTTCGACCACAAATGCTCTTTCAAGGTTAAAGGTGAGGAGCCGGTTGATCTCGAAGAACTAGAGTTGGAACTCATCGATTATGGTGCCGACGAGGTTTTCAAAAATGATGATGACGATATTATCAACATTTACGGTGAGTTTACTGCATTCAACGCCATTCAGAAGTTTATTGAAGAGAAAGGATTCGAAATTGTCTCCGGCGGATTCGAAAGATTTCCAAACGGAGAACTAAAGAAAGTGAGTGCTGAGGAGAGGGTGGAACTGGACAAGCTTATCGAAAAACTCGAGGAAGATGAAGATGTCCAAAATGTTTATCATACCCTCGATATTGAGGAGTAATTTTCCGTTGTCCCACAAATTGAAAGTCGTTCCTACAAGGGACGATTTTTTTGTTAAAATTAATGGTTTATATCACAATAATTGTTAAGTTTGCCGAATTGTTAAAAATCTAAATAATCTTATAAATTAATCCCTATAAATATGGACTTAACTCACATTGAACACATCGGTATAGCCGTCAAGTCTTTGGAGGAGGCTATCCCCTATTATGAAAATGTACTGGGTCTTAAGTGCTACAAAATTGAGGAGGTAGCAGACCAGAAGGTAAAGACCGCATTCTTTCGAATTGGAGAGACCAAGATTGAGCTTCTTGAAAGCACATCACCAGAAGGACCCGTTGCACAATTCATTGAGAAAAGAGGTGAAGGTGTACACCACATTGCATTTGCCACAAGCAGTGTAAAGGATTGTCTGGCTAAAGCCGAAGCTGAAGGCCTCAGACTCATTGATAAGGCTCCCAGAAAGGGAGCAGAGGGTCTCAACATAGCTTTCCTCCATCCGAAGTCCACAATGGGTGTTCTCACAGAGTTTTGTGAAAAAGGCGAATAACCAATAATTAAATATTTAAAATCTATAAGAATGAGTCATCAACTCGAAAAAGTAAAAGAGCTTATCGAACTTAGGGAGAAAGCTCGTTTAGGCGGTGGCCAAAAGGCCATTGACGCCCAGCATGCAAAAGGCAAATACACCGCTCGCGAAAGGATCACTATGCTCCTCGATGAGGGTAGTTTTGAAGAATTTGACATGTTCATGACCCACCGTTGCACCAACTTCGGGATGGAAAAAAAGACATTCCTCGGTGACGGTGTTGTTACAGGTTACGGAACTATCGAAGGCAGACTTGTTTATGTATTTGCACAGGACTTCACCGTTATCGGCGGTTCTCTTTCAGAGACTCTTGCTCTCAGAATCTGCAAAGTTATGGATCAAGCCATGAAAGTAGGTGCTCCCATAATCGGTCTCAATGACTCC
>JGI24712J26585_10000384_pt1 | contig 37942 bp, 34 predicted proteins | sample BioPla3DNA2_FD_26585 | JGI IMG/M metagenome (IMG submission 26585)
TTCTTCCGGGACGGCATACGGCTGGGCATGGACTCACCGATTATAGGGCAGGGGGGCGGAGCCTTCGAGGGCGGCCTCTTCGGAGCCGCGGACTATCACTATGTGACGCGCCATCCTCACAATGAATATATCCAGAGGTTTATCGACGGCGGACTGATTGGCCTTCTTCTCTTCCTGGCGCTGACGGTATTTGTATTCAGAGGGGTGTTCAGACTGCGCAATTCGGACGAGGAGGACAATATATATCCCCTTTTGCTGGGCTGCATGCTGGTGGTTTTCCTGCACGCGCTGCTGGAGGTGGACTTTATGATGCCCTCCTACAGGCTGCTGGTGTCAATTCTCTTTGCCCTGGTAGCGGCCCGCGGCGCTGAGAACATCAAACTGCCCAAAAAGCTGAACTATGCCGCGGTACCCGCCTTTGTGCTCCTTGCGATTTTTGCTGCTGCCCTGGCAATCGGAAGATTTTCGGCAATCGATATGGTATCCAAGAGTCCTACGCTGAAAACTCTGGAGAAAGCCGCTATTATTGACCCCTTTAACAGTGAAGACTATAAAATATCATACCTGATAAGCACTATGGACGGCACAAATTCAAGCCTTGTTACTTCCAGGCAAAGCAAATACCTTGCTTCCCTCGAAAAGGGGAGGCTGAGCACCGACTCCCTCTATTACCTGGCCCAGTTCCACCTGCTCAAGCAGGAGCCCGATATTGAAAAGGGTGTTGAGGCTGCGGAAGAATATATCCGCAAAAAGCGCGTTGACGCCGAGTCCTGGGACAAAGTGTTCGCTCTCTATTCCTCCGCACTTAACAAGATGAGAATGGAAAGCCCCGAAAGCAAAGAGATAATAACGGCTTCGGTCGGCTCCCTGTGTTCATATCTGCAGGAGCTCAACGTCTCTCTGCCAAAGGCCATCGAGCCTTCCTTTGCGTCCTTTGTGTCCATGAAGGCGCAGATGCTGGAATCAAACAGTATGATACTGGCCGATTCCAGGAAAATGTATGACCTGAATATGGACGGGGTATCAGATTTGGTTGACAGTATTTCCGGCCAGAGCGCCCGCTGGAAGTTGACGATGCTCCTCTCCGATACAGAGGTCTACGTCATCAGAATCTACCAGAATGAGGACGCCCCATGCCGGGTATTCCAGGACCGGACCCAGCTCGGGTGCGAGTATAACCAGGAAACGGGTTGCTTTGAGACATTTGTTTTCGATCCCTCACAACTGCAGGCTACATATACCGTTGAGACGGATAATTACAGCGAGGATGTTTATTTTACCATTGAAAAGCTGTTTTGATTTGTGCTTATCTGATATTGTATATCTTCCTTATGGCCACGAACAGTCATAGCTCTATAAGGTTACGCCGCTTCACGGGAACGGAGGTTGAAAATGAAAAACTCATCTAAAAAGCCTCTGCACTTCTGGGGCATTGCCGAAGGATGCGCGGTTCTTCTGATGATGGCGGCCTTCATAGCCGGTACATATGTGGAGCAGTATTTTTGGGCAATGCCCGACAGGGTCAACTTCCGGCAGTGCCTGCCCTGGTTTATCATCTTCACGGTGGCCACAATGTATTTCAACTCCGCCTTTGACCTGACCAGAAGGATGCACCATCTGGCGTTTTCCATGTTTATATCCATCATAATGATAAATGTCTTTATGATGGCGCTACCCTTTTTCGAGGTCTTATACTACATACAGGTGACGACACTGCTAATAATAATCACATTGGAGTGCCTGTGCATGGCGCTGTGGATCCTGATTTTCCACCGCCTTTGGGTTCGCTTTAATCCGCCCGCTTCCACGGTGGTCATATGTGAAGACGAAAAGCGGGGCTGGGAGATTGCCGGGAAGATTAACAGCCGGTCCTTCACGAACCGGGTAAACACGGTCTGTGCCTATGACGAGGACAAAATCCACTCTGTCCTGAATTCCCATGAGGCCGTCGTGCTGGTCAGCGCGCCTCTTGAAAAAAAGAATGAGCTTGCCCTGGAATGCTGGGACCTGCAAAAGGACCTTATAATCGTCCCCGATGTATATGAGCTCATTGTCAATAATGCCACCCTTATTCAGTTTGACGACATTATGGCATATAAAATAAAGTCGATTGGCTTGACGCTAAACCAGAAAATTGTCAAGAGGGCCATCGATATTGCCGTTTCGGCCCTTGGGCTCATTGTGCTCAGCCCCCTTATGCTCGTCCTGGCCCTGATTGTAAAACGCGATGGGGGCCCCGCCCTGTATTCGCAAAACAGGGTCACCCGTGACGGGAGGATTTTCCGACTGTATAAATTCAGGACCATGATACCGGACGCGGAAAAGCTGACCGGCCCCACACTGGCCCTGAAGGATGACCCCAGGATTACAAAGGCCGGTAAAAAGCTGCGGCAGACCAGGCTCGATGAGCTTCCCCAACTTTGGAATGTTTTAATTGGAGATATGTCCCTCGTGGGCCCCCGCCCTGAGAGGGAGCACTTTATAAATATGTATCTTGAGACCCTTCCGGAATACCAATACCGGGAAAAGGTGCGGGCCGGCATCACCGGACTTGCCCATGTGATGGGCAAATATAACACAACGCCGGAGGAGAGGATTAAGCTGGACCTCACCTATATACAAAACTACTCCCTGAGTCTGGATATCAAGATAATCATCGAAACGCTGCGCGTTGTCCTGACAAAGGAATACGCCGAGGGGGTCAAGTCATCAAAGGAAGCCGTCAAAAAGGACAGCAGGCGGGAGGAGACTGTCTGATGCCAAAGGTACTCATATGCGCCTCCACATCCACGCATATTAAGAATTTCCACTTGCCGTATTTGGAGTTTTTTAAAAAGCAGGGTTTTGAGACTCATGTTGCCGTCCCCGGCAACGCGGCCATAGAGCACGCGGATATAGTCCACAGCATCCCTGTCACAAAAAGCTTTCTTTCAGTCAATAATATTAAAGCGGCCCTTATGCTGCAAAATATTATCCGTGCAAACAGATATGAGCTCATCCTCACCCATACCGCCCTCGCCGGGGCCGTCTGCCGCCTGGGCGTGGTTCTGGCCGGTAAGGGAAGGACCAGGGTTATCCATACTGTGCACGGATATCTTTTTTATAGGGGCTGCGGCCTTCTAAAAAAGCTCTCCTGCTATATACCGGAGTATATGCTGCGGGGTGTAACCGACTGCCTAATCACTATGAATGAGGAGGATACTGAAACTGCGCGAAGGCTCGTTAGAAAGGGCGGCTCGGTAATCAAGGTGGCCGGCATGGGCGTTGACCCGGAGCGGTTTAAGCCCGCTGGCGAGGCAGAGAGTAGGTCCTGGCGGAAGAGGCTTTCAATACCGGAGATGGCCTTTGTTTTAGTCTACGCGGCCGAGTTCTCAAAGCGGAAAAACCATATTGAGCTCATCCGGGCCTTGAAGGCCGTTGTATCGGAGCACCCGGAGGTTCTGCTGCTCCTGTGTGGCAGCGGGGCGCTGCAGGATTATATTGAGGCCGAGGCGGAAAGGCTTGGCCTGACTGAAAACATTCGATTTCTCGGCTGGCAGGACCACATGGAGGATATATATAAGGTATGCGACCTGGCCGTAAGCTCGTCCATAAGCGAGGGTATGCCCTTTAATATTATCGAAGCCCAGCTGTGCGCCCTGCCCGTGGTGGCAAGCAAAATTCGCGGCCACACGGATTTAATCGAGCACGGGGTCAATGGACGCCTGTACCCACCCGGCAACCCGGAAGGACTCGCCCGGATGATTATGGACGCGATAATAAGCCCGGACAAATCAAAGGCCCTGGGCCAATCCGCCAGAAAAAGCGCGATGAACTATACATTGCCCATAGCATTCGAAGAAAACACAAGGGCATATATGAGTGTGTTGAATGGGCGATAAAGGTTTTTGTTTTCATAAAGGCAGTGTGTACGGAAACCGGCGTTGCCATCGTTTACAGAGCCCCGAAGCCCACGCAGTGCTTTTCGTATACAGGGCTTCATAAGGCATTTTCAATGCCTTAACGCCCCGTTTGCAAAATGCCACATGCGCCACAAAGCAGAGTTTTTGAACACGGCCCGTAGGGGGCGGCTTCCCAGACGCCCCGGAGGCAGAGTACTGAACCGTTTGTACCGTATCAAATTGCATGCAGTGACTACCGAATACGCAGAAAGCGTTCCCAAGTCATACATCGGAACACACAGCGTTGTTTATGGAAATCATTGTATATGTGGCAGTTCATACGGGATATATAGGCATGCGTTGCATGCCCATACGCGGGGCGTCAGGGATGCCGCCCCCTACGAATATATGAAAGTCGGTGCTGGTGAGAAAAGGAGTTTTATTATGCGGCGCCCCAAACGAAAACGAATGCGGTTGGAGAACTATGATTATAGCAAGAGCGGGATGTATTATCTTACAATCTGTTCAAAGGATAATCTATGTATTTTTTCGCGTATTTCAGGTATTCACTCCCCGCAGACAGAGCTATCCGAATACGGTTTGCTGATAGAAAAAACCCTTGATTGGCTTGATAAGAATAACGAGCATTTTTCAATTGATTGTTATATCATTATGCCAAATCATTTACACGTAATTTTGGTGATAGAAAACAGTGAAGACGGCAGTCAATCTCCCGCGGGAGCGCTGGTCCCGAAATTTGTTTCTTCACTTAAAAGACATACCAATAAAATGAGCAAAACTGTGCTCTGGCAGAGAGGATACTATGACCATATTATCAGAAATCACGAAGACTATCTGAGCCGGAGGCAATATATTGAAAGCAATCCCGCAAAATGGGCTGAAGATAAATATTATTGTCGGCCATAGTTGGCATGTATGAAGGATAACGTATTGTTTTTAAAACGGCTCGTAGGGGGCGGCTTCCCAGACGCCCCGGAGGCAGAGTACTAAACCGTTTGTACCGTATCAAATTGCATGCAGTGACTACCGAATACGCAGAAGGCGTTCCCAAGTCATACATCGGAACACACAGCGTTGTTTATGGAAATCATTGCATATGTGGGTAGTTCATCCGAGATGTATGGGCATGCGTTGCATGCCCATACGCGGGGCGTCAGGGATGCCGCCCCCTACGAATATATGAAAATCGGTGCGAATATGGTATATAGTGTTTCGGAACATATGGGCATGTCTTACATGTTTTTGAACATGATGCTATATTTGCAAAATACCATATGCGACGCAAAGCAGAGTTTTTGAACACGGCCCGTAGGGGGCGGCTTCCCAGACGCCCCGGAGGCAGAGTACTGAACCGTTTGCACCGTATCAAATTGCATACAGTGACTACCGAATACGCAGAAAGCGTTCCCATGGCATATATCGAAATGCGCAGGGATGTTTATGGTGACCATTGTATATGTGGCAGTTCATACGGGATATATAGGCATGCGTTGCATCCCTATATGCGGGGCGTCAGGGATGCCGCCCCCTACGGTGCGTTATTGATAATCTGTGCAATATGTGGTGCGGTAAAATGTATTTGCTGGAAACTAATTCCTATTTCCCGGCGCTGTCACGCAACCTCATCTACTAACCGCTAATTCCTATTCCCTGATAACTATCACAAGCCCCCGTCTACCGATAACTAATCCCTCTTTTCAGCTACTGTCATATCGCCAACTACTGATTTCTTTCCCCAGCAACTATATATCATTGGAGGTGGACCGTATCGAACGGTTTTCCGGTATCGGCAGCAAAATACGCAGCAAAGAGACCCTTATCGCCCTGTTGATTATTCTCATGGGGGCGCTTTTGCGGCTGCTTTATATCGGAAGCTGCCCCGTTGGCTTCAATCAGGACGAGGCTTCCGCCGGATATGAGGCCTGGGCGCTTCTTAACTACGGCATGGACAGGAACNGCAACAGTATGCCGGTCCTGTTTGTCTCCTGGGGAAGCGGGCAGAATGTGCTGTATTCCTATCTCTCCATGCCCTTCATAGTGCTGTTCGGCTTGAGTGAGTTTTCCGTTAGACTCCTTTCCGCTCTAGCCGGCAGTGCCACCCTTCCGGTTTTCTACCTTCTGGCGAAAAAAATCCGCGGTACCGGCTTCGGCCTGACGGCACTGGTCGTTCTGGCTTTCAATCCATGGCATATTATGATCAGCCGCTGGGCGCTGGAGAGCAATCTTCTACCCTTTTTTCTTTTACTGGGCATATATTTTTTAATTATGTCCAGGGAGAAGCCTGCATATATGCCGCTGTCCGCCCTTGCTTTCGCCCTGAGCCTGTATGCCTACGGGACCGCCTTTATATTCCTGCCTTTTTTCTTTATCCTGAGCTTTGTATATTTTATAATCTGCAGGGAATTAAGAACCAAATCTTTTTTATGCTCCCTGGCTGTGTTTCTGGTGGTCGCTCTGCCAATCACCCTGTGCAACCTGATAAACATCCTGGAACTGGGTGAGCGGAGCTTTTTAGGACTGACCCTTCCGGAGCTGACCCAGACAAGGCAGGCCTCTACAACGGTTTTCGGCAAATACGGATTTGGCCAAATTATAAAAAATCAGAGTAGATTTTTAAAGCTGCTGTGGACTCAGGATGACGGTCTGCCATGGAACTCCGTACCCGGCTTCGGCCTTTTCTATGGCATAGCCGGGCTTATTCCCTCTGCCATTGGTCTTTTCTCATGTATTCACAGCATGGCACGTAAAAAGGGCAACAAATCCGAAAGCCTTATATTATTTGCCGTTGTCTCCGCCTTCATCGCCGCCGGCCTTATTGACGTAAATATAAACCGGGTCAACATGGCCTTTTTGCCGATAATATATTTTCAGGCCCTGGGGATATGGCTTATTGCAGCCGCTCTGGGACGAAACGGCATATATGCTTTCCTTTGTGTGATTGCTTTACTTTGCTCACTTTTTGCCTATAATTACTTTACCGGCTACCAGAAAACTCTCTCCCCTCATTTCTTTGAAGGTCTCGGCGAGGCAATCAAATATGCTGAGGGTCTTGATACTGAGGGCATATGGATAACAGGAGAGGTGAATTCGCCTTATATATATGTGCTGTTTTACAACCGTATACCGCCCGGTGAATTTATCCACAGCGTTGAGTACACCGATCCCGAAGCCCCTTTCCGCCCTGTCTCCTCTTTTGACAAGTATCGCTTTGGGGGAGATGTTCCGGAAGGGAATTACGCTTATATAATTCCCGCAACGGAAGCGGGACCGGACAAATTGAGAATTATACACAGGTTTGGAAACTATGCCGTAGCATTACCCTGAAAATTATGTTATGATATTTTTTAAAGTACCTTATATGGTACGAAATAAGTTGCAGGAAAGGAGGCGAATAAATGCTTAACACAAAGGATACAAAGGACCTGCGGTTGGCTGTGCTCATTGATGCAGATAATGTACCTAAAGACAGTATAAAGGCCATAATGGCGGAAATAGCGGTTTACGGCACGCCTACAATCAAGCGCATATACGGCGACTGGACGTCCCCGAATATCGGCGGTTGGAAGAGCCTGCTCCTTGAACACGCTATAACCCCAATACAGCAATACAGCTATACTGTCGGCAAAAACTCCACGGATTCGGCTATGATTATCGATGCAATGGATATACTTTATTCCGGCCAAACAGACGGCTTCTGTATCGTTTCCAGTGACAGTGATTTTACCCGTCTTGCCATAAGGCTGAGGGAAGCGGGCATGAAGGTCATTGGAATAGGCGAAAAAAAGACTCCAAGTCCTTTTATTGTCGCCTGCGATAAGTTTATCTATATCGAGGTCATACGCTCCGCTGCAAGGGAAAAGGCAGCCGTGAAGTCGGCTTCAAAAAACGATAAGACCGGTCCGTCTTATCCCTCCAAAAGCAGCCACAAAAAGCCGGCCTCGAAGAAATCTCATGATACTGCCCATACCGAATCAGGCGCCACTGCTCATAATGATTCCCCGCCGTCAAACGGCACCTGCCGGGTTCCGGATAGTATCGTTGAGCTGATTGCAGATTCCGTGGCCGATATCGCAGACGAGGATGGCTATGCTTTCATGGGTGAGCTGGGAAACCTGCTTTTAAAAAAACAGCCTGATTTTGACCCCCGAAATTTTGGCTTTTCAAAGCTCACTCCGATGATTCGCTCGCTCAACCGCTTTGAGGTTGACGTACGCCAGACGGCTGATGTCAACATAAAGCACATATATCTGCGGGATAAGGAAGCATAACGATACCAAGGCTGCCAAAAAAGCCAAATCCGCGTGCAAAAAATCACCAAGGTATTTTATAATGACTAAAACCCGAAAAAAACATAGAATTCTTCGCCTGTTCATCGTGACCATACTGCTTTTGGCAGTACTGCTGGTTTCCATATATGACAGTAATACAAGAATAGAAACAGAGTATTTTGAGCTGTATTATGACAATCTCCCCGTATCCTTCGACGGGTTTAGAATCGCCCATCTTTCTGATATGCACGCGAATATATTCGGAAAGGATTCCGATCGCCTGTATTCCGCCGTAGAAAAAGCAAAGCCTCACATAATAGTCATTACGGGGGACTTAATCGGACACGACGGGGATGTGGACATTGTTGTTCCGCAGCTGAAAAGGTTGCTTGAAATCTCGCCTGTATATTTCATTACGGGAAATCATGAGTGGGCTACAAGGGACGTTTATCGCCTTTTTGATATGATGTCCGATATTGGCGTTACGGCTCTGAGGAACCAATATACACGCCTCACAGTCGGCACAGAGTATATAATTCTGGCGGGTGTTGACGATGAAAACGGCCCTGCCGACATGAAAAAGCCCCATGAGCTTATGGAGGAAATCAGAGCCTCCGAGGGAGATGCCTATATGCTGCTGCTTGCCCACAGGCCGTATCGGTTTTCCCAATATGCCAACCTGGGTTTCAACACAGTTCTCAGCGGCCACCACCACGGCGGATTGATTCGCCTTCCCTTTATTGGAGGCCTGCTCTCCCCGGGCGGGGACTTTTTCCCTGAATACACCGAGGGCGTCTACAGTGAAGGAGGTTCGGATATGTTAGTATCCAGGGGCCTTTCAGGAGTAAACGGCTTTCCGAGGATTTTTAATCCGCTGCATATTCCCGTCTTAATTCTCAGAAAAAAATAAAAGGATAAGGATAAAGGCCCGGTAAGGGCCCAAGTTAGCATATGACCGAAAGTTATGAAAAAATAACTCTTGATAACGGTGTGCGAATACTAATAGAAAGAATCCCATATGTCCGCTCCGCGTGCGCGGGCATATGGGTCGGCACCGGCTCCAGAAATGAAAAATCCCATGAATGCGGCGCCGCGCATTTTATTGAGCATATGGTTTTCAAGGGCACAGGTAAGCGAACCGCTGCCGAAATAGCCGAACTTATGGACGCCATTGGCGGCCAGACCAATGCTTTCACCTCCAAGGAGCAGACCTGCTTTTACGGGAGAGTTCTGGACACTCATCTGGAGCTCCTTCTGGATGTTCTGAGCGATATGTTCTTCAATGCCCTGTTTTCTGAACAGGATGTTGTTTCAGAGCGGAGTGTCATACTGGAGGAAATCGATATGTATGAAGACACTCCCGAGGATCTGGTATCGGAACGGCTGTTCGCGGCAATATATAAGGGCAATTCCTTAAGCCGTCCCGTTTTGGGCACTCCCTCTACCCTTAGACGTATGACTGGGGAATTCCTGAAAAACTATATGCATGAGCATTATCTGGCAGGGGATGTTGTTATCGCCCTTACCGGCAGCATTCCCGACAATTGCCTTAAATACTTAAAGGAGCGCTTCTCAGATTTAAGACCGGGCAAAGGGAAGAAGCCCAGGGCACCAAAATACAAGCCTTCCTTCACGGTAAAGCAAAAACCCATAGAGCAAAACCATCTCTGTCTTGCTTTCCCGGGCTGCTCCTTCCTGGATGAAAATCGTTACGCTTTCCAGCTTATGAGCAGCATACTGGGAGGCGGCATGTCCTCCCGGCTCTTCCAGTCGCTGAGAGAGCGGCTCGGATTGTGCTATTCTATATTTTCCTTCGTGGCGGCTTATAATGATACCGGCATTGTCGGAATCAGCACCGCCCACAGCCAGGAAGCCGAGGAGAAATCGATTGTAGCGATATTAAATGAAATAGACAAATTATGCAACCATGGTGTTACCCAGGAGGAGCTTGACCGGGCAAGGGAGCAGATAAAGGCAAATGTGATAATGGGCCTGGAATCAACCAGCGCCCGTATGCACAGGCTGGGTAAAAGCGAGCTTTGCCTTGGCAAGGTGCCCTCTACCGAGGATATAATTAACTCCTATAACCGGATAACCCGCGAAGATATCCTAAGCCTTGCCCGCTCCGTTTTTAAGAATTCAGACCTTTCCTTATCGGCAGTGGGCAATGTTATAGATGCCGATAAATACCGTGAAATGACGGCAAGATAACAAAAAGCCATCGGAGTATCCGCCACTTGCTATTCATCCCCCGGTTTCTTATTTCTCCTGATGCCATTTAAATACGTTTCAAGAATTAGAGAGGCGGCAACGGCGTCTACCCTCTCCTTTCTCTTTTTTCCACGGCGCCCCGCCTCGGACAATATCCTGTGTGATTCATAGGTTGTGCGTCTCTCATCTACAAATACCACGTCCAGCCCAAAGCGTTCCTTGAGGATTTTTGACAGCTCCTCGCTTTTCTCCGCTCTCGGCCCCAGGCTGCCGTCCATATTGACGGGAAGCCCCAATACAACCAGCTCAACAGACCTCTGCTTTGCAATGTCATTGAGCTTTTTCGCAAGCCTGCCGGTGTTCCATTCCTTGATTACAAAAGCCTCTCCGGCTAAGATGCCGTCAGGGTCCGAAATGGCAACTCCCGTTCTGGCATCTCCGTAATCCACTGCCATAATACGCATACTCTTCAAGCCCCACTTAACGTTATTTGATGCCTGTGTGCAAGGTTTTTTGCCGTAATCGGCAAAAACTTGCGCATAGACAGTCAATCAATGTATTTGAAACGGGGCAAAACAGGTTTGTTTTGCCCGTCAAAAAGTTTTGCAAAACGCATTTGTTCATTGACATTATTTAGACATAACACCAGACTATGATATCATACTATTTCCTCTTTTCTTCGGTTTTTTAAGGGAAACGGAGCCGTTGAAAATCATAGCTTTTGTGCTATAATTTTTCTGCGGCTGAAAATATATGATAGAATATATATTTCTTTGGAGGTCGATATCTTGGCAACGAAACGAAAGAAACAGTTTAAAACTGAATCAAAACGGCTTTTGGAGCTTATGATAAACTCCATTTATACTCACAAGGAGATATTTCTCAGAGAAATAATATCAAATGCCAGCGACGCTATCGATAAGCTATGCTATCTGGCCCTTACGGAGGATAAGGTTGGCATGAACCGCAGTGATTTTGAAATTAAAATTACAGTGGACAAGCAGGCCCGCACAATCACCGTTTCGGATAACGGTATCGGAATGACTCCGGAAGAGTTGGAAAAAAACCTGGGCGTTATAGCCAACAGCGGCTCACTTAAATTTAAAAACGAAACCGATGAAGAAAAAAGAGCCGAGGAAGATATCAACATTATCGGCCAGTTCGGCGTGGGTTTCTACTCAGCCTTCATGGTTTCCGATAAGGTGGAGGTGGTTTCAAAGGCCTACGGTCATGACCAGGCTGCCGTATGGAGCTCCTCCGGCATAGACGGATATACGGTAACTCCCTGCGAAAAGGAAACTGTCGGAACCGATATTATTATGCATATAAAGCCCGACACCGAGGATGAAAACTACAGTGAATTCCTGGAGACCTACAGGCTCCGTCAGCTGATAAAAAAATACTCGGACTATATACGCTATCCAATAAAGATGGAAATCGAAAAAAGCCGGGCTGTGGAGACAGAAGAAACCGATAAAGACGGAAACAAAAAGACAAAATATGAAACATACACCGAAGAAGAGACGATTAACAGCATGATCCCCATCTGGCAGCGCAGCAAGAGCGAGGTCAGCGATGAGGAATGTGCAAAGTTTTATAAAGACACATACTATGACACCGAGGACCCGGTGAGAATCATTCGTATCAGCGCCGAGGGATTGGTAAGCTATAAGGCCATTCTTTTTATCCCCAAAAAAGCTCCTTATAACTACTATACAAAGGATTATGAGGCAGGTCTGCAGCTATATGCAAGCGGAGTTCTGATTATGGAGAGATGCACCGACCTGCTTCCCGAGTGCTTCCGGTTTGTCCGCGGGATAGTGGATTCCCAGGACCTGTCACTCAATATATCCAGAGAGATGCTTCAGCATGACAGGCAGCTCAAGGTAATAGCCAGGAATCTGGAAAAGAGGGTTAAGAGCGAGCTGAAGAAACTCATGACCGAAGATCCGGAGCTCTACGGAGAGTTTTTCAAAAACTTCGGTTTGCAGCTCAAATACGGTATTCTGGGCGATTATGGAATGAAAAGAGAGCTTCTGCAGGATCTGCTGATATTCTATTCCTCTAATGATAAGAAAGCCATACCCCTCAGTGAATACGTCTCAAATATGCCCGAGGACCAAAAGTATATATATTTTGCCTGCGGTGACAGCATCAGCCGTCTGGACAATCTCCCCCAGGCGGAGCCAGTAAGGGAAAAGGGCTACAGTATTTTATATCTCACCGACGAGCCGGATGAATTTGTTGTGAATATGCTGGGCACCTTTGAAGAGAAACCCTTTAAATCCGTTAACGCGGATGACCTTGGCATTGAGGACCAGGAGAGCAGGGATGGGCTTAAAAAGCAGGAAAAGGAGCATAAAAAGCTGTTGGACTTCGTAAAAGACAGTCTTGGAGGAAGCGTGGCCGCGGTCAAGTTGTCAAATAAGCTCAAAAGCCATCCCGTATGCCTGACCACACAGGGCGCAATCTCCCTTGAAATGGAGAAGTATTTCAATTCCCTGCCCGGTGACGCAAATGAAAAGCTGAAGGCGGAGCGGGTTCTTGAGCTCAATGCTGACCACAGAACCTTTGATGCCCTGAAAAACGCCTGGGAAACCGATAAGGATAAGGCTTCCAAGTATGCAAAGCTTTTATACTTCCAGTCACTGCTGATTGCCGGAATGGAGATCCCCGATCCCGCCGAATACGCCAAGCTGGTCAATGACCTGATAGTTTAGCGCTCTTAAGCGCCGTGTAAATCAAAAATGACAGCAATAGTTAAGTCCAAGGGGAAGATATGCACAGGAGTATCTTCCCCCTATGTGTTTTACCCATAACTTGACAGCCCCCATTGCTGTGTGATTTAATTCTCGTATCCGGCAAATGCCGAATAAACATATTGAGGTGACCCCTTGAAGCTGACAATAACCGAGCTGAACAGCAGAAGAACAAATTTTATCCGAGCTATGAACGACACCTTTCCGGATTGGGATACCGCACTTATTGTTGGAAAGGTCAATCAATATTATCTCACGGGCACAGTGCAGGACGCGCTGCTGATTATAAGAAAGGACGGCAGCTTTTCATACAACATAAAGCGCAGTCTCCAGAGAGCTCTTGACGAGACACCTCTTTCCTGTGTATACCCCATGAGAAGCTACAGGGATGTTGCTCAAAGGGAAGGGCGGTCTCTGGGAAACACATATATTGAGGCGGAGCTTCTTCCATATTCCATTGTGGAAAGGCTTCGGAATGCTTTTGAGATTGGTACTCTTGGCGCTCTGGACAATGTGATAAAGCAGGTCAGAGCCGTCAAATCCCCCTATGAGCTGCACTATATGCAGATTTCCGGGAAAATGCTTGATGAACTCCTGACTAATATTGTCCCTCAAATCTTAAAAGAAGGCATGAGCGAAGCTGACTTTACCGGCGCGCTAACTTGCTGCATGTTTGAGCTGGGCTATCATGGCCTGACGCGTTTTTCCCGGTTTCAAACTGAGATTGGCACAGGCCAGATCGCCTTTGGCACAAACTCATTATATCCAACAAATTTTGACGGGCCGGGCGGAGCCCGAGGGAACAGCGCCGCGGTGCCCGCGGGCGGGGACCCGAAAAGGCTGCTGAGAGTGGGAGATTTGGTTTTCGTGGACATAGGTTTTGGTATAAACGGCTATCACAGCGACAAAACACAGGTCTATATGTTTGGAGCAAAGCCGTCCCCAGAGGCGGTCAGAGCCCATCAACTCTGCCTGGACGTGGAAAAAAGAGCTGCCGAGCTGCTGCGCCCGGGAGAAGTGCCAGCTCATATATATGAAAGCATAGTAAGAACCATACCCGAGGATATGAAGCCCTTTTTTATGGGATACGAAGGCAGAACGGCTAAATTCCTGGGGCACGGGATAGGCCTGCATGTAGACGAAATTCCCGTCATCGCAGGGGGCTTCAATACCCCTTTGGAAGAAAACATGGTGATAGCTCTTGAACCGAAGGCAGGGGTTGAGAATGTGGGTATGGTTGGAGTTGAGGACACTTATATTGTCACCGACCGGGGAGGACTGTGCATAACCGGCGGCGGCCGCGAGATTATTGAGGTCTAAGAATATTATGAATAAGAAGAAAATTATCAGGCTGGTGCTATGGGCAATGGTTGTTGTCTGGATGGCCGTTATATTCGCCCTTTCCTCCCAGTCAGCCGACCAGTCAGACCAAACCAGCGGCGGCCTTATCAGACATGTCGCCGGGGTTTTTATACGTGGCTTCCACGCTATGCACGAAGCTGAGCAGGAGAGCATAGTATCAGCTTTCCAGTTTTCAGTGAGAATAGCCGGACATATACTTGAATACATGATACTGGGCATGCTGTGCACTGCGGCGCTTTTCCAATATGAGCTCTCATTTAAAAAGCGTTTTTTTATTTCTGCGTGCATATGCCTCTTATACGCGGTATCCGATGAAGTCCATCAGCTTTTTGTTCCCGGAAGGAGCTGCCAGATTTCCGATATAGGATTTGACTTCCTGGGCTCGGTATTGGGCTCCCTTGCCATATCCGGCCTGGGTTCAATCGTTAAAAAGAGACATAAAAAAGCTTCCGACCCAATAAACCCTTCTGCCAGAAGCTCAGCCTCTGCTGTTAAGATTAAAAAACAGCCATGAAACGGCCGTTTTTTAATCTAATTTACAGGACATTTATCTGCTTCAGGTGCGCAATTAAATGCATGGCTATTTCACCCAGAGAAACCTGTTTTATAACTGCGCCATAGTCGAATGCTTTCTTGGGCATTCCATATACTACGCTGCTCTCTTCATCCTGACCAATGGTGTGCGCGCCGCTTTTTTTCATGCGCAGCAGGCCTCTGGCCCCGTCCGCCCCCATACCTGTTAAAATAATTCCTGTGCTGTTTTTTCCCGCTGCCTTTGCAACAGATTCGAAAAGGACATCTACCGAAGGACAGTGTCCATTAATTTTTTCTGTTCCTCCCAGATGGGTATAATAATGCGGACCGTTCCTTTTGACAAGCAGGTGCCTGTCCCCCGGCGCTATGTGAATAGTACGAGGCTTTATCCGGATATTGTCCGCAGCTTCCGTCACACTAAACGGGAGCTCCCTGTCAAGCCGCTCGGCATACATCCTGGTGAATACCGGAGGCATATGCTGGACCACCACAATGCCGGGCATGTCCTCAGGAAGCATTTTAAACAGCTTTGCCATGGCTTCCGTTCCGCCTGTTGACGCGCCAATAGCTATAATATGGTTTTGAAGCCGGGCATCCAAATCCGGGCCTTCCGCTTCCTCCACACCGGGCGCGTTCCGCCTGTTTTTATCTTTCACGACGGGACCTATTTCTTTAACCCTGTTTATTATCCTCTTTATAAAGGCCTTATCGGTTTTGTTCTTTACAAGTCCGAATACTTCCAGCTTCGAAGCTCTGGGTATATGGGAGAAATAAGTGTCCTCCGCCAGCACCAGCACACTGGAATATACGCCGTGCAAAATATGATTTACACAGCGTTTTTCCGCATTTTCAAAAACCGGCGCATAAAAAATAGTTATGTCCGGCGAGTGGGTTATGACCTTCCTCCAAATATTATCCAGTGTGTCCTTTATTTCAATAAGCTCTATTCCCGGTTCAGCGGCAATTGCCTCAGCCAGAGCGGGATATGTGTATTTCTCTGTCTGAGCCATTACAACTCTTAGTGATTTTTGCTTTAACGGCATCACGACCATCCATTCCGCTGTGCGAATCGATACAAATAGTATAGGCATAGTGAGCCAGATAAACAAAAGCCGCCGCTTTGCGGCTTTTTGAGCACAACACTATAATCCATTATAGCACCTCACAAGGTAAAACTCTGCTTCAAATTAAACTTTCCTGTAGATAGAGGGAGATATTTGCACCAGATCACTGTTCAGACCGGACAATGTCTCACTTAGCCCGACAAACAAATAACCGCCCTGCTCTAAAATATCATGAAATTTTCCAGCCAGTTCTATTTTGGTCTTTTCATTAAAGTATATCATAACATTTCTACAGAATATTATATGAAATTTCCTCCTGAACTTTTTAAAGCTGTCCATCAGGTTAAAGCGGGTAAATATAACCTCCCTTGCCAATGCGGGCTTAACCTTCCATAAACCCGAACCGATATCTGCAAAGTACTTCTCTTTCCAGCCCTTCGGCAGACGATTTAACTGATCATGAGTATAAACGCCTTCCTTCGCGGCGGCCAGTACTTTTGGCGATATATCAGTTGCCAGTACCGTTGTATCCCAGGCCATCTTGGATGACCAAAAAAATTCGTTTATAACCATTGCAATAGTATATGCTTCTTCTCCGGAGGAGCATCCTGCACTCCAAATTCTCAGATCGTAGTCCCTTATCTTCTTTGACCATTCCGCCAGGGCGTTTTTCATCAAAAAGTTGTAGTGGATCTCCTCTCTCATAAAATAGGTGTAATTTGTTGTCAGCTTCGTAATCAGGGTATCAATTTTCTCCCCGCTTTTATCCATGAAAACATCATCGAGATAATCCCCAAAATTATCAAANCCGGCCTGAATTACAGTGTTACTCAGGCGGCCTTCAACTAAAATCCGCTTTTTTTCAAGGTTTATGCCATAATTCTCCTGAACATATACCCTGAGCCGATGAAAATCACGATCTTCTATATTCATGGCCATTCATCCCTCTCACAACGGGAATAACCAAAATCTCGATATAAACCACCTATTCTTCCACCTCAAAAATTTTATTTATGTCTATTATCTGCTTAACCCCATCGTTAGCTAATCCTAAGGCTTTTACAAATCCGCCTTTTACAGAATCCTCCTTGGTGGTCGGGGGAGGCTGAATACTTTTCTCTTCAATCTCTAAAACTTCCTGTACCTCGTCAACTATTATTCCTATATGGTCGCTGCCATCCATATTGAGGACTATGATACAGGTCCTGCTTGTATATTCAATTTCCTCGTATCCAAAGCGCAAACGCATATCAATAACCGGAACAATGGTTCCACGCAGGTTTGTTATTCCCTTTAAATAGGGTTCGGTATTGGGAACAGGCGTAATGTCCTGAACCTCGATAATCTCAGTTACAAAGCTGATTTCAGTGGCAAAGTCACTATCACATATTTTGAAGCACATATATTTCCCGCGCATTGCATCTTCTTTTGTCAAATCCATAGAAACAAGCTCCTGCATTCTATCACTCTTTTCTATTTATTATGTTTTTATATACCTGTTTCCTGCTAAACCAGCAAATCAAGCAATAGTCCTTTTATTTCTCCGATATTGTTTAATATGGCTATATTATCCTTTTGTTCTTTTAAAATCTCTTTGGCAAGAGCATCAAGCTTTTCGTCAATTATTTTGACGGTAGCATAAAAGCGGTGTCTTCCCCGATATCCATAGGCACTTTCCTTTGAGTATTCATACCCGAAGCTGAGCACTTCCTCAATAAAACTGCGTATCAGCTTTCTGTACATTTCAAACTCTCTTATATCTGCTTTGTTCCCCAGCTTTTCTCCCTGCTCATCGATTTTCTTAATCAGGGAGTTTATATGAGATTGCCGCTGCCGGCTTGACATATCACTCAAGGTTTTCTTAAAGATAATCGATTTTATGGCAGAACCTTCAAGGGCTCCTGTTCCATGAGCAGTATTTGCGCCGGATTCAGTTCTGTTTACATTACGAATCTTCACTTTGCTATTCCTTTTTATCGTAGTAGACAGGTTCGGCAATCGTCATATCCTGATTGTACGCCCGGATGCTTTTATGGCTCATGCTTACCCGGGCGGCCTCCGCTCTCAGTTCATCTCTTTTCTCATATGCCATTTTCTCATTTTTCTCATTTATCCCACGAGTCTGATTGAGCTTTTCTCTTATGCGCTCCCTTATCAGGGCCAACTGCCTGATCTGAGGATCATCAGACGTAGTTTCAAGCTCTATATGCTTGTATGTATTTAAAAGGTTGCCAACCTCCCTGTTTATAGCATCAATACTATCAATTATGCTCTGCCGCTCCGATATGTTTTTATCAAGTTGCTCCACACTTCCGAATTCAAGAATTTCAGTTTGCTTGCAGGTTAAAGAATAAAAACTATTTGTCAGCTCCTCTATATTGGTAAGCATTGACACCAGTTTTTTGTAATCCTGCTCTGAAAATCTTATCATGATTTATTCCTCTTCCAGTAAAGATGCTTTTTTCTTTTTTTGATCCTCATCAACCTGAATCCATGCTTCTTTAAGGGTTCCAACAAGCTCCATTGCTTCCGGAATCAGAGATGCATCCTTTTTTACATTTATATCCTGAAGCAGCTTCTGCAGAAATTCATAAATCGAGAGGAGTTCATTGGATATGGAATATTTAAAATCCAATGAGTTAATAAGCTCAATAACTATGTCCTGGGCATTTATAAGCTTATCATGCGCCATCTGCATATTCTTTTTTTCAATTGCAATCTGAGCCTGGAGCAGGTCCTTTCTGATCCCGTCATAGAGCATCAGTATAAGCTCCATGGGACTGGCCGTCAGAATCTTCTGCTGGCGATATACTTCCTGAGCGTTTGTGAGCATCACTTGCTGTTGCATTTCTGGCTCCATGTACCGCGAAATACCACATCCTCGCATACCGGTATGGATTCCATCTACCAATTTAAAAACGATACAAGGTATGCGATACCACGGTTTCCGCTTTTTCGGCAAGCGGCAGCCGTTTTTTACGCTATGTTGTTCATTTGCCTGCGGTTACCTATAAGTAAGGGAGCCCAACATACTATTGAGCCAATCACTCTGGGACTGCAGCTTTGCCAGAGCTCTTTCCATAACCGCATATTTTTGATAATACTTCTCTTCAAGCTCCAGCATCTTTTCTTCCATCATATCAATTTTTTCAACCATGTCCTCAATATTTTCTCCCAAGGATGCCAAGGTCATGCCTGAGCTCTTTGTATAACTGTCAAATACGTCACTTATGCGTTTCAGAATGCCATTTTCACTGTATTTAACAGATGCATCATCGGAAGATGATATGCTTGTGAAGACACTCATCACCTGATGAGGATCGTTTTCAAGAGCCGCTCTTAACGCATCCTCATCCAGTGTTATCTGGCCCTTGTTTGCCCAGTGTCCGGTTTTTATTCCAATCTGCGCAGGTGAAATCCCCGCTTCGGATACAGTGGCATAAAGAGTCCTTCTGAGCCTGTCAAGCATGCTTCTAATGGAACGGTCATTGTACAGCAGACCTTTTTTTGCTATAGCCTCCCATTTTTCAATCTGCTCGTCGCTCATGGCCTTCTTTTCGTCCTCGGTCAGGGGGGTATAGCCCCTCTCACTGCTGTTTTTCCGTTCTATAAGCAGGGTATCCAACTTGATTATCAGGAGATTGTACGCATCCACAAATCCCTTTATCGACTCCACAGCCTTGTCCACATTCTGCGTAAGCCTGAAACCGATATTGGCCTCCGGTTTGGTTGTTTCGTTCAGGGTGTATGTAATACCGTCAATAGTAAAGGTATTCGATGATCTGGTAACAGTGATACCGTCAATCACTACCTCGGCATCCACCCCGTTTTTAAATGTACCGGTCGCTATACCAAAAGCTCCGTTTTCTCCGAAAGCCGTTCCTGTAATATTTTCGATAACTATCTCGGAGTCGGCTCCGCTTTTCTTTGATTCGATTTTAAAGGTGTCGCTAAGACGACTGTAATTAAGGATAACACCTGCATTGCCGTTTGAATTCACGGTATTGAGAACCTTCTGCAGCGTGTCCTCTTCACTGAAGGTAAAGGTCTCCCCATTGATTTTAAACGATATCTTACCGTCTTCAAAATTCATAGAGTTTTTAAAATCCAGATCCTTGAGCTTTGTTGAGTTTGAAGAAGACAATTGACTGCCCACGGATACACTCTCGGCGCTCTGGACGGCACTTGCCCGGGCAAGTCTGTTGACCTGATTTATTACATGGGAACCTGCGGTAGCGCTGTAGTCGGCTTTAATTGTGACCGCGGATGTGTTTGAGCCTGTCATAATTACATCATATACATTATAGATGTTTTTTGAATACATATTGAACTTGCCCAAAACACTTAAATATGTATTTTTAAACTCTTTTATATCATCTTCGACTTTTTTCAGAGCTTCCTGCTTCCATTCCAGAGTTACCTTTGCTCGAAACTGCCGGTCTACTTTATACTTTTCAATCTCCATCAGTCTTTGAACGATGGTATCAGTGTCAAGCCCAGAGTACATGCCGGTTATCTTTATAGAACTTGCCATTTCGAAAACCTGCCTTTCTTAATTAATGCCTGTTTGCAGCGCAATGGATCTGAGGCATATGCCCGAAAATCGATTCATGCAGTCAATCAGTATATCTGAAACGGGCATGTTTGCCCGTTGAAAAGAGCAAACATGCTCTTTTTAGAAATGCGAAAACATTTTTTCAGTGGACATAAAAAGTCAAGACCTCTCTACATCTAATAACATCGTACTATTTTTGAATTCCTTTATGCTTTATTTTCAATACTGTCCAAAATAAAATCTATATACTGTCTCAAATAGCCGCCCTTATACTCCAGACTCGTGGACTGCACATCAATTCTTACCTTTAACTCCTCATAAACTTTTATTGTCATCTTTTCAATCAACCTATCTGTTATGCTTCTTGCTCTGCGCTTTTTTAGCTGGCTAAACAGGACAATAAACACTCCGTTTCCCAAATACGCAGGAATATCAGAACTGCGTATAGAGGATTTCAGCGTCTCCGATAGGGTCTTTAAAATATCCAGCTTAACCCTGTCCGGCCAACCGCTTGATAGGGGCTTTACGGCAAAGGATACAAGAATCAGCGACTGTTTATATCTGGAATATCCGTACAGCTCGGACCCTGCTTTTTTTATAAACCCTGAAAGGCTCAGTAGACCAAGCTGTCTGCAATTATCTTCGCAATACTGCTCCCAATACTTCTCCATTTCGCTTTTTTGGTGATATGGAGAAAGCTCCTGGATAACCCTGGCGATCTCAGTGAGCTCTCCGGCATCAAGCAAAACTCTCCATTTCCCGTTTTCAGGTATTAAATAGCACGCCCCATTGCGACTTTCAAGAACTTGATTTTTCAGGTTCAGCTCAACCAGGTCGGTGTTATATTTCCATATCTGTCCTCTCATTCCCGCTCTTATTGAGTTTGCAAGCACGGCTTCATATCCGTTAATTTGAAACTCACGCATTATGTAGTGCCTGTTCACCGCTTCTCTCCAGTCGGTAAAGGCTTTCTGCGTCACATAGTCCTTGTCACGGTCACTGAGAAGCTCATATGCTCTTTGGTAATTGTGTGTGAGCAGGCATGATAAATAATCCTGCACTGATAAAAAAGCTTTTTCTTCGGCTTTTTTCGCTTTTGCGCGTCTTTGGCCATATGTTTCACCGTAGGTACGGCCGCGTCGGGAATTCCAAGTCTGCGTCTCCCGGGAGGCAGCAGTATTTCCATACTGATTTTGCTTCCGTGGTTTTGATGCGGCATAGCTGCGATTATACGCCTCTCGTTTTGCGTCATTGCTCAATACCGCATACGCATTATTAATCTGCTTCATAATCTCTTCCGAGCCGGGATTTCGGCTTATATCCGGATGGTAGATCTTGCACAGCTTTCTGTATGCGGCAACTATGTCGGCTTTATCGGCTCCGTATTCAATCCTCAGTATTTTATAGTAATCAAGCTGTTTGGTCATCCAAGCCTCCAAGGGTGAGCCTATCGATATTTCTTACGCAGCTTCTATTCGTGAACAAAATAACGTATTTTGCTCAAGGATACGCTGTCATATATCCTGGATATGTGAGTATATCCCGTATTTCTGCTTCCTGCCTGGGCAACGGTCACCCCGAGTATCGGATCAAATTTACCATCATTTGAAGGGCATACAACCTGCACATGGCCTATACTTCCGGCTGTTGTAACCGCCGGCTTCCCTCTGTTTGCATATTCCTGCGCGGTAGCGGCGTCAACCTCCCGCCAGCCGTAGGCTCCTCCATACTTGACCAGCCAGTCCTCAATTTGAACTGCACCAAGCTCTATGGCGCCCTCAATATCAGGATATTTTCGCGGATTTCCCGTAACCGGGTCTACGAAATGCGGTATCTCACAATTCAGGGCGTTTGTAACGTCCCACAGGAAGATATTGCAGTATGTATCTCTTTCCCGCCTGTATGGCCTGTATCTTTCCGATGTTTCTACATTGAACTGGTCTATGACCAGCCTGAGCTTTTGGGGACTTCTGTCGTTCGGCGTGCTGACTATGGCTGGTGAAGTTGGCTTCCATGCCTCCGAAGGTACTATAGCCCGGCCCGTGGGGGATATTTGGGGCGGTATGGAAGACTTGAATACCGATATGTCCAATCTGCTCAAAATATACGGTGAAAAGTCCGATTGCATAATTGAGCCCTTCAGATCGGATATGTCCCCTTTCAAATTTGAAATCAAAGGTGATATCACCCCCAGCATGGCCGACATTTCCTCGCTGCTGTTCATGGACTGCATCATTATGCATGCCAGAAACAATGCTGTTTCCGCGTCACCCATATTGCCGCTCCTGGCAGCATTCGCCAAAAGCATCTCCACCGCACCGGTCCCATTTATGAGCCCGCCGTATATTCCGTTGTCCGACAATGACGGCGAGGTTATTGTTATTGCCTTTTCCTTTAAATCCTGCTCTAGCTTTTCAGAAAGAACCCGGGAGAATGAGCTGTCCCGCTCTGTTACGCTCTCATTCCGGTGTGAGCCCGTGTCAGCGGATTTCGCAGCGGAAATAATCCTGGAAATGCCCGTCATATGTATACCTCCAGTATGGGAATATACGCCTATAAAAATTATACTTCCTCATTAGACATTATGTCATAATTCTATTACAATTTCAATTGATTTCGTTATAATTAGTCAGTTGTTCTCAGTTTTCCGACGCCTTTTTCAGCTTCTCGCCGTAGCTGCTGTCGATTTCAGCGACAAAGACAAGAATCTTCGCAACCACCTCATATAGTGAAGGCGGTATTTCATCCCCTACGTTCATTCCCGCAAGCAGAGACACCAGCTCCGCATCGGTTATGACGGGTAAGCCCGACTGCTTCCCTTTTTCAATTGTTTTCTCTGCAACATATCCTTCGCCAAAAGCGGTCATTGTCGGCAGTGCGTCGGTCTCAGGGTCATACTTTATCGCTGCCGCTCTTTTTTTTGGTTTTTTCGTAGTCTGTTTTGCTTCCATAATATTGTTTTCTCCCCAATTAAATCGACAGATCCAGAGCCGGCTTTATACTCTCTTCAAACTCGATAAGTTTTAGCATTGCGTTCTCTGCCGAGGTCTCTTTTTCCATTGGCTCGACAATAATATTTGTCAATTTGTATCCGATTTCCGCTAGCATCTTATGTAATTTTATGGTATCCTGTAAAAAAGCAGTTTTTGCCGCAGCTTTCGACACCTCGATTCGCAGTGATACTTCCCTGCCCTTGATGCTGACAAGCCCTTCAAAGCGGCCAAGATTTTTGAGATCCAATGCCAGGAGTATCTTCACATTTTCAGGATCGATTTTCCTACCGCCTTTTCTTTTCCTGAAGAAATACAGCTCTGCTGTCCTGTATTCACCGTTCAGTAAAATCGGTATCTGTGAATATATATACTGATCAATCGCGTTAAAAGCCTTTATATGATTAAGGAGTTTTTGTGTCTGTTCAATAAGCTCGGTTTTTCCTCTCAGCTCCATTCCGGGCAGCTCTTCTTTTAAAAGAGTAAGCCTGGCATACAGTTCGTCTCTTGCCTTTTTAAGCTTTTTTCCATCCTCCTCTTCACCTGTAAGCTCTACAAAAATATCCTTAAGATACTTTATAAGCTTTTCAGGTCCATCGGTTTTCGAGCTCTTTAGTTCCCGTACTTTTTCCATTACATTAATGATGGTTTTGGCCGTCTCTTCGATATTTTTTTCCGATATTTTTGCATAACCCGGGTTTTCACGATAAGCTGGCATCCTCGAGATAAGCCGTATTAAAACCTTTTGAGCTTCATCATCCTCTTGAGCGGCATATTGTGTTTGTCCAGTAGCTATGTTTTCCTGTACCTTGCTTTCATGTTGATTTGAGCCGGCCTCCGACAACGCCCCCTCCTCAACTGACCGGGAGGCTTGTGTCCCAGGGGCTCCTGCCACATTTTCTTTGCCTGTTGAAGCTCCGGCGGGGCTGGCCTCTATGTTTTCTCTCTGGTTTGCATATCCGATTATTTTAAGCTCATTTTCCGCCATATCGGCATAGGTGCCGGAAGGGGATTCTCTTACGCCCCCGTAATCTGCAACATTTGCCCTTATATATACAGGGATTTCTCTTTCAGCCACCAGGGCAGGTTCCAGCCCTTGTTCGGTCTGATCCTGCCTAACGATAAAATTATCCAAGGCGCCCGAGTTTATCTTTTCCCCAGGCAGTTGCGTGCTCCTCGTATCGGCAGTATCTAAAGCCCTGGACTGGGCATCAGCGTATTCCACGAATTTGCCGGCTTGCTCCCGGCCAGGCACCTCGGAATTAACCAGTCGTATCAGCTCTCCGAGCAGCTTTGCCGCTGTGTTATCCGAGCGAAAGAGGCTATCGGCTTCATGGGGCTCCATATTGTTTGCGACCATAAAAATAATTTTTTCCGGGGATAAATCGGAATTTTGCTTAACTAAAGTATAAATGTGTCCGATAACATCTTTTGTAATAGATATTTCAAGCTTATCCAGCATTCGGACAAGAGTCTCCGAAATTTCCTGTGGAAGTATGTCCATATCTGTATTAACGGTGGTCCCCTCCCCGGTCATAGGTCTGTCCGAAAGCCCGGGGACCAGCTTTAAAAGCGTAACACCATCCCTGTGCCCGGTGGCCACAAGCGTTACTACAGAGCCCTTTTCCATAATGACTCCTGCATCGAGCTTTGCACGAAGAATGTGCCCAGCTTCGGTTTTAAGCAGCGCCACTGACTTTTCACAGGACAAAACACGGGCGTTCAGTACCTGCCCTTCTTCGAAGCTAACAGAATCGGAGTCATTAGAGGCATTGACCATGACGATATTTTCCGGATAAACAAACCCTTCAATCTTCAAAATGTCGCATCCTTTTTATGTTTGGAATTCTGATATTCTTAATTAATATATCGTAGTAAAACAGCGAGAACTTAATAACGTAACGCCACTTTAATAAGGGGGTATGTGTAATGTCCGATGTTCTCAACAGTGTGGACAGCCACAATCTTGATATTTTCAAGGAAATTGGAAATATTGGCGCTGGAAACGCAGCAACGGCACTTGCAGGAATGCTCAACAAGAAAGTTTTGATGAGTGTGCCTGAGGTTAATATTGTTTCGTTCAACGATATAATAAACATCCTTGATGGCCCGGAAAATGTTGTTGTGGGTATTCTTGTGGACATGTCCGGCGGGCTGAGTGGATATATTCTGATGGTTCTGGAAGTTGAAGACGCTTATGAGTTGATTTCAATAGCAATGAACGAAGAAAAGAAGCCGCCGGAAAACTTTAATGCGGATTCTCTTAATGAATTGGAAAAATCATCTCTGACTGAAATGACCAATATATTGGTTGGCGCATATCTGTCGGCAATTTGTTCTTTGACAAATCTCACCGTTAAGCCATCAGTTCCGCAACTTGCCATCGACATGGTAGGTGCAATAATAAGTATTGTGGCCATAGAATACGGTAAGATTGGCGATTCAGTCCTTTTCCTGAAAACAAATTTTTCCGATGAAAACAAGGACATGACAGGACATTTCTTCTTAATTCCGGATTTTGAATCATATAAAATTCTGATAGAATCGTTAGGAATGAGTATTTGATGGCTTTAATCACAGTTGGTATGGCAGATTTGAATGTTGCTTCTGCTCCCGACATCCTGACTACGCTGGGTCTTGGTTCTTGCGTTGGTGTGGTAATATATGATAAACTTCGATTGATCGGAGGTCTGGCCCATATCATGTTGCCGAGTTCAAACGGACATGGCGGTCAAAACCGGGCAAAATTCGCAGACACAGCTATTATAGATCTGATGAAAAAAATGGAGCAGCTTGGTGCGAAAAGAAATGCGCTGATTTCCAAGCTGGCCGGAGGAGCGCATATGTTCGCAGGTACCTCGGCTAAAAATGTTTTAAGAGTCGGGGAAAGAAATGTTGCAGCCTGTATCCAGATACTCAACTTTTTAAAAATACCTATTATTGCAAATGATACGGGGGGAAATTATGGCCGTACCATTGAGTTTTATACACAGACAGGAGAGTTAAAAATCAAAACCATCGGTCATGGAGAAAAAATAATTTAGTCAAAGCAATACTTTTAAACAATTTAGGAGGACATAGCATGGCAAGAGTTCTGATTGTGGATGATGCAGCATTTATGCGCATATCAATCAAGAGCATGTTGACAAAAAACGGATATGAGATTGTTGGCGAAGCGGAAAATGGATTGGTAGGGGTTGAAAAATTTAAGGAATTGAAGCCGGATATTGTTACAATGGACATAACAATGCCGGAGATGAACGGTCTTGATGCCCTGAGAGAGATAATGAAAATAGATCCCACGGCGAAGGTAATCATGGTATCTGCCATGGGTCAGGAAGCCATGGTAAGAGATGCTATCATATCCGGGGCAAAAGGATTTATCGTTAAGCCTTTCAAGGAAGAAGGTATTGTGTCGGCTCTGAAGAAACTGGGTTAAGAAAACAAATAAGTAACTGGCAGGTGAAATATGGTGCATGGACAGGACCCTATGATTGAAGTCTTTATATACGAAAACCAGCAATTGCTTGAAAAACTTGAAGATATACTTCTTCAGGGGGAGAAGCAGCGTTCACTAAACAGCGAACAGATAAACGAAGTCTTTCGAATTATGCACACTATAAAAGGCTCCGCATCTATGATGTCTTTTGAAAGTCTGGCGAAATTATCTCATGCCGTTGAGGATCTTTTTTCTCATATCAGAGAAAAAAAGGTCAGAAAAGATGACTGGGACGATATTTTCGATATGGTTCTGAATGCTTCCGATATTCTCAAGACGGATATCGAGAAGATAGCCTTGGGGAACAGCCCGGATATTGACAACTCGGAACTTATTAAAAGAATCCATAAGTATATCGACGTTATATCCCGCCATACCCGTCCCAAAGAAGCGGAAAAGTCAGATAAAAGCGCAAAAGCAGAAACAGCGGAAAACACCGTTGACCATGAGGTTGACTATGAAGACTTCGATGCTCCATATTACAAGATTAAAATAACCTTTGAAGCCGATTGCAAGATGGAAAACGTCCGCGCTTTCGGTGTAGTAAACACACTGCTACCTTACTGCATAAAAATTGTTTATTTCCCCGAAAACCTCATGGACGAAAGCGCGGCAGAGAAAATAATTAATGACGGATTTGTTCTCTATATAAAAACAAATGAAAACCCGGACGTTATCAGGGATATTCTGAACTCTGTTATGTTCCTGCATAACTACAGCATCATACTCCTTGGTGATGATGCCGATGAATTGCCAGAAGAAATAGCACCGAGGAAAGAGCAAAGCTCTGAAAAAAGCACCGCCACAAATCGGCCAACTGCTTCTGAAACCCTGACAAAGCAAAATTTTATCAGCGTGAACATAAATAAGCTGGACAAGCTGATGGACCTGGTTGGTGAAATTGTTACCACTGAATCTATGGTAACAAAAAATCCTGAAATAGAAAAATTAAAGCTCGAAAGCTTTGAAAAAAACAGCCAGCAGCTTAGAAAGCTGATCAACGAGCTTCAGGATATCGTAATGTCGGTCCGGATGGTTCCAATCTCCTCCACATTCCATAAAATGCGCCGGATAATCCGCGATATGAGCAAAAAGGTCAACAAGGATGTGGACCTGGTTATAATCGGAGAGGAAACGGAAATCGATAAAAATATCATCGATTCTCTATCCGATCCTCTTATGCACCTGATCAGAAATGCGATAGACCACGGTATAGAAGCTCCGGAGGAGCGCAAAAAGAAAGGTAAATCTCCCACCGGCAAACTGACATTGGAAGCCCGGAATGCCGGTGGCGATGTGGTTATCGTAATATCAGACGATGGTGCGGGTCTTGACCGTAAGGCGATAATTAAAAAAGCCATCGAAAAAGGCTTAACAACGAAATCCGAAGCTGAAATAAGCGACAAAGAGGCCTTTTCATTTATATTTCTTCCCGGTTTTTCCACCAACAAGCAGGTAACCGAGTATTCGGGCCGTGGCGTGGGCATGGACGTGGTAAAGCGCAATCTGGATAAAGTCGGCGGATCAATCTCCGTCGAGAGCGAAGATGGTAAGGGTACGGAAATAACTATACGAATACCACTGACACTGGCCATTATAGAGGGTATGAAGCTCATGGTCGGAGACCTGATATATATCGTTCCCACGCTATCCATTCAGGAATCATTCAAGCCCAATATGAAGGATGTATTTCTCGACCCGGACGGACGGGAAATGATAACAATACGCAACGGAGTATATCCTATTGTCCGGCTTTACGAGCAGTTTAATATAGAGCCTAAATATACCAATCTCTCAGATGGTATTCTCGTAATGCTTCTTATGGAGGATCATCCCTACTGCCTTTTCGTCGATCAACTGATAGGTGAGCAGCAGGCTGTAATAAAGCCGCTCCCCTCATATATAAAAAGGCATAACAATAATCTGCGTGGGCTTGGCGGCTGTGCGATACTTGGAGACGGCTCGATCAGCCTGATACTTGATATAAACACTCTTGCGTCATAGAAACAATCTGTATCCGATAAATGTTATAAAACGGAGCGGCTCAGAATAAATGAGCGGCTCCGTTCTCTTATTATCATTGACAAATCAGAGATTTACAGGTGGTGACGGCTAATTAATGTCCAATAAACAAATGCTTTAGTATTATGCATATGATTGATTGCCTGAATTGATTTGCGGGCATATGCCGCAAATCAATAGCGCTGCAAACAGGCATTAATCACATAACGGGATTTTATTTTTCCCTCTTGCCACGCCCCCTCCTGTCGTATATAATATTATCGAACATATGTTCCGGCCTGCGCTGTCGGCCATAACAAATAACAGGAGGACAGCATGGAGGAGCGGGTAATCCTTCACAGCGATTTCAACAGCTTTTATGCCAATATAGAATGCCTCTACGACCCTTCCCTCAGAAACAGGCCCATGGCTGTAACCGGAAACGTCCAGAAGAGGCATGGAATAGTTTTGTCAAAAAATGAGCCGGCAAAAAAATGCGGGGTAAAAACAGGCGAGGTTCTGTGGCAAGCTAAAAAAAAATGTCCGGACATCGTTTTTATAACGGCAAGACACAGTCTGTATACAGAGATTTCAAAAAAATCCCGCGAGATATATTTAAACACCTTTTCCTCTCAGGTGGAGCCTTTTGGCCTGGATGAGTGCTGGCTCGATGTGTCCGGGAGCCTTTTGGGAAACGGCCGGGAGATTGCCGACAAAATCAGAAAAACCATGAGAGATGAAATGGGGCTCACGGTATCCGTAGGAGTATCCTTTAACAAAGTGTTTGCAAAACTGGGCTCAGATATAAAAAAGCCCGATGCCACCACGGTAATAACCAGAGAGAATTTCAAGGATACAATATGGAAGCTTCCGGTCAATAAGCTTCTGTATGTAGGTCCCGCCACATACAGGAAGCTTAAACGCTACTGGATTTGCACCATCGGAGATTTGGCGCAGGCAGATCCGGAATTCTTATACCTTATTTTGGGAAAAAACGGAGTTATGCTGTGGCATTTTGCAAACGGGAGGGATAATTCGGCGGTAACGGACTATTATAACAGCACTCCGGTAATAAAAAGCGTCGGCAACAGCACTACCACTCCCTACGATCTTATCACCGAAGACCAGATTAAAATAACGCTCTATTCCCTTTCCGAGAGTGTCGCAGAGCGTCTCAGAGACCAAAACAGCTTATGCTCAACTGTGCAGATCGGAATTAGGGACAGGGAACTCAAGTGGTTTGAGCGTCAAGAAAAGCTCAAAAGACCTTCCTGCAATACACAGGATATTTTTAATCTGGCTTTTTCTCTGGTTATAAAAAACAAACCTGAGAAGCCTATACGCTCCCTTTCTGTCCGCGCCTGCGGATTGACTCCCAGAGGTGAAGTGGTTCAGCTTTCCCTTTTCCCCGAGGAGATAAAAAATATAAAGCGGCAGGATCTGGATATGGCTATTGACAAAATCCGCTCCAGATTCGGCTACCACTCCATTAAGCGAGGCATTGCATATCTGGAGCCCGCCCTCAGCCTGGACGCCAAATCAGACAATATACAGGGGGGTTTTCTTGTGGAAAACAGAGGCTTCAGAATAGAAAACAAATAACGTCCAATGAACAAATGCTTTTGCATTATGCATTCGATTGACTGCCAGGGCTGTGAGCTGTCATTTATGCTTTCAGCCCTGTTTGACAACGGACAAACCGATATTTCTTTGAAAATGACTGTTTTTCACTGTAATAACCAGCCTTTTTACATTATGCCGCGAACTCAATATCGAAATACGACCCACCGGCTGCCTCCCTTTGCAATTATGTGTGTCATGGTTTGAATGTGTCGAATATTATGAAATAGATTAAACATACAGGGAGGCTGGAAATAAAATGAGCGGCGATATTTTTGCCGGCTATAGAATGAAAAACAGTGTATATTCCGGCATTCGGGAAGACATCAAAGATTTGGAAAAGGTCATATATAAGGCTGGATATGCTTATGATGACCGGCAGGATATTTTTTTCTCGGTAAAAGATGCTTGGCAGAGAGATTTTGGTTACTTTCGTCTCTATGATGATTTTGCCGCAATCTTAAATTTGATATATGACTGTGAGCCGATATATTTTGAATACGATAACAAAAGATGGCTCATAGAGCTATGGAAGGGTCAATACGGCATGACAACCGGCTGCGAGATCGGCATTTACACAGCCGAAGGCCCCGATTATGATTTGCCGAATATTATAAACTATCTTTTCTATCATTCGGTACCTGATGAAGATTGCCTTTATATGACCGCCACATTGAAAAAGAACGGAGAGCCTTTATTTACAAGGAAAGATACCCATTGGTGGCTTACAGGCCACATTCTGGGCGAATTCTCAGAGCCTTCCGAATTGGAGATGGATGTATCCATATCCCTGAAAAATCAGGAAATGTGTCAGGCCTTTGTCGGCGGAATGATGAAAACGGGATATTCAGATCAGGAATTAGAGGTTTCAGGCAATACGGTTAACTTTACATTCTCCAAGCCTTATTCTGTACAGTCAATTTCCCGGGGCATATTTGAGAGCCTGTCCCAGACAACGAATAAAACCCTGTGCAGAATATACCGGAACTATACGGAAGATGCCCAGGATATGTATGAAGCCCTGAATATAATATGGCACAAATCCCCCCTTTTATACAGTATGATTATCAACATCGGCAAGCCATCCAAGCTGTTTACCGATATCAAAAGAATGTATGATATGAAGCACAATTTCCCTTCTATAATGGGAGGGAATAAATGACCGGGTATAACCGTATCACACAGGTTTTTCAGTCTGCACATGAAATAGGTTTTGACGATACGTCCAAAATAGTCCTCATGAGTGATTGCCATAGGGGTACGGGCAGCTGGGCCGATTCCTTTGCAGACAACAGCAACCTGTACTATGCTGCCCTTTCAAAATACAACAAAGAAAAATTCACATACATCGAAATAGGCGACGGAGACGAGCTTTGGGAGAATAAGGAGATTTCTCATATCGTCTCGGCATATAAAAGCATATTTGAGCTTTTGGATAAATTCCACACAGATAACAGGCTTTATATGCTATACGGAAACCACGACATAATAAAAAAGAGCGCGTTTCCGGGGAAAAAATCCAGACGTAATTTAACGGAATCCGGAATTTCCATACCTTTTTTGCTGTCAGATATCCGGTTTCACGAAGGACTTATACTAAAACACCGAAAAACGCAGGATAAAATTTTTCTGATACATGGCCACCAGGTGGACCTTCTTAACGGGCCGCTGTGGAAGCTAAACAGATTCCTGGTACGGTATTTATGGCGCCCCCTTGAACTGATTGGAGTGAACGATCCCACCAGCGTTTCAAAAAATAATCTCAGAAAGCTGAAAACTGAAAGAAAACTTATGCAATGGTCCGAAAGAAACCGGCTTATGCTTATTGCCGGCCACACCCACAGATATGTGTTTCCATCACCGGGACAAACACCCTATTTTAACGACGGGTGCTGCGTTTACCGGAGCTATATAACCTGTATAGAGCTGCACGAGGGGAAAATCTCACTTGTCAAATGGAGTCTGAAAACCAAATCCGACGGTACCCTGTATGTGGGCAGGGATATACTCTTTGGACCTGTCAGCTTAAGTGAGTATATGAACAACAAAAATATAAGTGTTGATTTATCCGCTCAGACATCCTCTTGAAAATTTGCACTGTGCTTTTTAAATTTTATATTAAATATTCATAATCCCGGTTTAAAATAATATGCAAACGATAAATTTTTGTGTATAATACCAAAATAGTATATAAAAACTCAGTTAACTAAAGAAAGTGGGAGAAATAATTGGAACCACAGGAACCCTCCACCGATATTCAGAATACAGAGATAATACAAACGGATTTTGAAAAAACCGCAGGCACAAATAAGCTGAAGTATGTTGTGGTGCCCGTATTTTGTATAATCTTCCTTGCCCTCCTGGTTGGTACTGGAATATTCCTTTTCAGCCCGGGTTCCGATACACAAATACCAGAAAAAGAAAGCTATACGAATTCCGAGCATGAAAGCCACTTAAGCGACAACAAACATACCGCTCCCTCCATACATGACAGGTCCTGGATGCTTGTTCTGGTAAATGAGGACCATCCATTACAGGACAATTATAAACCGGAGCTGCAGGATATAGGAAACGGTGAATATTTTGACGCCAGGGCCGCTGACAGCCTCTTAAAAATGCTTTCTGATGCAAAAGCCGAGGGATTATCCCCGCTGGTTTGCTCCGCATACAGAGATGCAGAGTTTCAAACGGAGCTGTATAACAGCCAGGTGGAAGCCCAAATGGAAACCGGTCTGACATACACGGAGGCCCTTGAGGAGGCAAAAAAGGTTGTGGCATATCCGGGTACAAGCGAACACCAGCTTGGCCTGGCAGTCGACATTGTCGCCAGTGACTATCAGCTTTTGGACGATGGTCAGGCAGAGACCGAAGAGGCAAAATGGCTTATGGAAAATTGCCACAAATATGGTTTCATACTTAGATACCCACCGGATAAAACTCACATCACAGGTATCATCTTTGAGCCATGGCATTATCGCTATGTGGGCCAGGAGGCTGCGACAGCAATAATGAGCGAGAACCTTTGCCTTGAAGAGTACCTGGAGCTCTATTACGACTGGCAGTAAGTTTGCCGCCATACCCGATAACAACAATCTTGTTATTCGGCATGGCGGCGTGTTATTTTGTATTGGATTATTTTTTTACAATACTAATATTACCGCTGACTGTTTCAAGTTCCAACTGCGTTCCCCCACTGCCGTGAGTGACGGTTTTTTTGCCGGTAATCACCGGAAAGTCGCAGATAAAATCACCGCTGACACTATAATACCTTGCGGTAAAATTTACATTTTCCAACAGCTCAACTCTCACTTCGCCTCTGACGGCTTCCGCATCTATTTTCAAGACATCCTCACCGGGAGCCAGTGTTATGCCGCCGGAAACGCTTTCAGAATCAATCCAGATAAAATTTCCTTCGCAATTCGCAGAGCCGCTGACTGATTGGGTTATAAGACTTTCTGCCATGCAGCCTACAACGGTGATTTTTCCACTTACTGTTTCAATGCTCAGCGTATCGCTCACAATACCTTCTGCTTTAACAGATCCGGATACCGTCTCCAGCCTTGCTTCAAGAGCTTTCAGGTCCTGTACATTTACAGAGGCAGACGCAGTATCAACAACTATTTTATCAGGCTCATAATCCTCCGGAAGGTATACTGTAAGTGATTTGTCCCGCTTAGCAACTCTGCCGGGGGCGCAGAACCGTATTATCAGCTTTCCGTCTTTTATCAGATACCGCATTTCTTCATTGGGTTTCATATCATATGAAGCGGACTCACTGAACTTTATATCCTTTCCCCCATAAGTGGAAATTGTAACATTCCCTGCAATCCAGTCAAGCTTAAGAGATCTCACCTCCCGGACGCTTGCACTGCCTTCCCCCACCGTATACAGTTTACTATCAGGATAGTAAACTGATTCTCCAAATATTCCGATGAATTTGAACAAATCAAGATGATTTGTAAGGCCCAGAACCAACACAAATATAAGAACAATGGCGATAATGCTCCATATTACCAAGCTTGCTTTTTTCACAGTCTATCATACCTTTCCTATAAAAAAGTCCCTTCCCGTTAAAAGTGCCATATTGTCTATTTCATCACTACCCTGATAATGTTATTAACGGCAAATGCGATTGGGAAGATAAGCCAGGTAATATGCCAGTCTCTTGTTGTAAAGCTTATAAGGAAATAGACGACCAGGGTTATTGACCAGAGTACGGCTGATATCGATTTATATGCCGAATTGCGGGAGGTATTGCTCTGCCTCCACTGCCTGAACTCTTCAGCAATTGTCTCTTCACTTTTTATGAAGTCCGGCTTTGTCATGCTGTTGTATACAAGAATGCCTGTCGCTGCGGCAACCAATACAGCCAGAAAAACAACCCCCACTTCATTCTGAAAAGCCAAAAGCGGAATAATGCTCAATATATAAAGCGCAACGGCAATGGAAACACGAAAAGCTCTTAGTTTTTTCTCTTCGTATTTCTCCTGGTCACTGCGATTGTCATGTCTGCCGCTGTGTTCTCTTTTAAGCTCCTCGATGAGCTCGCTGATATCTCCTATCCCGGCAACCGCAATGTTGAATGCCGCCTCTTCGCTTTTGCCATCGCTTAGCAAATCATGATATTTTTCTTTTAGATTTTGTAAAATTTCTTCCTTCATCTCTACGGTCTTCTTCGTAGGCGGCGCGTCCATGAAAAGATTGTCAATATACTCTCTTAGTCTTTCAACCATTTTCCTGATCCTCCCCCATAATAAGAATGTCAATCAGCTTTTTCGCTTGCTGCCAATCATGCTTCATGCGTCGATATGTCCTTTTTCCCTCATTTGTTATGGTGTAGTAGCGCCTCCTGGCTCCGCTTGTTTCATCCCCCCAATAAGAACTGATATCTCCGGCCTGTTCAAGCCTTTTAAAAGCGGTATACAGTGTCGCTTCCTTGAGCTCATATTGATGATTTGTTTTTTCAAGTATGGCTTTGTTTATCTTGTAGCCATAACTGTCTCCCTGCATTAAGTGCGCCAATATTATCGCGTCGGTGTGTCCTCGGAGCAGGTCTGATGTAATCGACATAGCCATCTCCTTTTTAATATTATATATCTCTATGGATAATATATATAATACTTATACATACCTCGCCTGTCAAGGTATATCACAAGGTGACAATTCCTAAAATTGTACTGGTGTTTTTGGATATTTTATACATGTATTATAGGCGCATTCCAGCGTATCTTATTTATTTAATGTAAAAGGACCAGCCGTCTGCGGCCAGTCCTTAACTGCTATTTTTGTTTTCGTTTACGAAGATAGTTATCTAAAAACTCCGCGTCGCTTCTCTCCAGCGATCTGTCTCCAGCCATGCTTTCCAGGTGGTGAATAAGCTCGTGATACAGAACCTCTTTTACTTTTTTCATCAACTTCTCATCGGAAAGATGGCCGTAGGAGCGCATCAGTGAGCCGTAGTACAGTATGATGTATCTGCCCATCCCATACGGCTCGTTGTGATATTCCCCGTTTATTACAAGTTCTTTTCCCACACTTTTGGGATGTATTTTAGTTTCCGGGGACAGAATTATGCCCCCGTTGAGCTTATGATATATTTCTTCGGGCACTCCGTCCGCTATAGCACCCAGCGCATCTTTCATCTGATCATATGTCATATATATCCATTTCGCCTTTCTATGTTTACCGTATAGCTCCCTTCGTATTTGTATCCGTAACACCATACCAGATCCAGTAACGTGCTTCCGGAAAAGGCCCTGTTTTGATTTCGGCAAAAGAACAACAGATGGTTGTATTCCTTTGGGGTTAGCTTTACGAGCTCACCTTTCCTCCTGTATATGCGTCTGCAGGAAAAAGTTCGAAATCGCAGCCAGCAGCCTTTTTTCATCCACATTCACCGGTAATCTTCCAACACGGTGATATACCCTATTGTAAATTCATTACAATAGTATAATGAACGCTAAAAAAATGCAATAGTGTTCCTGCAGGGACCAGCGCGTCTGATGTGCGTTTGTGCCGTATCTCAGAATGCTCCATCTCATTTTCATTGCACTTTTTATACTTTGTATATATTTGTGAAAACCTCTGCACAACAATTGTTCTTTGACTTTTGACTTATATATGTCCGTCTGTCGCAAAAAGCAACCGCTTTACAATTTCAGCCGAAAACATTATAATAAGGCTTAATGTGAAATCAGTAAAAAAATACAAGTATATAGTATCCGCCGGTAAAAGAGCGGAATGGATGGTTAAATGGGCAGATATATTCTAAAAAGGCTTATGATACTGATACCTGTGCTGTTAATTGCTGCAGTAGTTGCATTTTTTATCACAAATCTTATGCCGGGAGACCCGGTCAGATTAATGCTGGGTGATTATGCAACGGAACAACAGGTTGCCGAGATGACGGCAAGGCTGGGCTTTGACAAGCCTTTATACATACGTTTTTTTATATGGGTGAAAAACGTCCTCAAGGGTGACTTCGGCAGTTCCATATTTCTTGACACTTCGGTAACAAAAGCTATTCTTTCAAGGCTTGAGCCCACTATGCTGCTGGCGGTTACCGGCCTGTTTTTCGGATTACTAATCGGCATCCCCCTGGGAATGGTTTCGGCAACAAAAAAGGGCTCCTTGTTAGACAAGCTCAGTATCGGAATCTCACTTATCGGGATCTCCATTCCCAGTTTCTTTATAGCAATAGTGCTTATCTTGTTTTTTGGTGTTTATCTTCGTTTGTTACCCGTTTCAGGCTATGTGCCTGTAAGCCAATCCGGCTTCGGTGTGATAAAATACTTGATTTTACCCGGCTTTTCCCTGGGTCTTATGCAAAGCGGACTTATTGCTCGTATGACAAGAAGCGCCATGCTGGACGTACTCAGTCAGAACTACATACGAACGGCACGTGCCAAGGGTCTTGGATGGCCGCGCATCAACTTCATCCATGCTCTGAGAAACGCCATGGCGCCGGTGATAACGGTAATAGGCTTTTCATTGGCTGCCCTGATGGGCGGAACCTGGATAATAGAGACGGTTTTTAACATACCCGGTGTGGGCGCCCTTGCAATTAACTCAATACTGCGAAGGGACTACGCGGTAATACAGGGCTGCATGCTCTTTTCCGTGGTTGTATATATACTGGTAAACTTGCTTGTGGATATTATATACGCTTTGATTAATC
>JGI24712J26585_10000386_pt1 | contig 37757 bp, 29 predicted proteins | sample BioPla3DNA2_FD_26585 | JGI IMG/M metagenome (IMG submission 26585)
ATGAAACAAAAGGAGAGTGCTATGAGAGCCTTGTACTCAAAATTCTAAATGCTCCCAATAAACCTGCCGTAATCTTGTTATTTAGTGTATTTGCTAATGATTGGAATTTACAAGAACGGCTTAGTCCCGTCGGAAAATTATATAACTTACCTATAGTTAGTGTGCTAGATGCAGTGGTAGAACAATTTTCCCTAAAAAGAGGGGAAGGCAATGTAATAACAAAAAGACAGTATTTTTATGACACATATCACCCAACCAATGATGGACATAGGATAATGGCTGATTGCCTTACTTATCTTTTTAAAAGAGTGGATGAAACAAAATTAGATGAACAGGATATTATAATAGATAAAAACCCTGTAATAGGTAATGCTTTTATAGAAGTTAAACTTCTTGATAGAAAGGATTTTACAAAAGATATAGAAATAAATTCAGGTAGTTTTTCAGATGTGGATAAGGAGCTTCAAATGGTTGAAATAGATAAGGAGCCTAAGCCAGTTCCACAATTTCCATATAATTGGATGCACACCCCTGCAACAGGTACAGATAGTTTTCGCATGAAAATCAAAAGTAAAAATCTCCTTTTGATATATAAGGATTCAGGTAGGGAAGACTTTGGTAAAGCAGATATATATGTGGATGGAAAGCTAGTGCTGACAGCTAACCCCCATATTAATGGTTGGACCCATTGTAATACAGTTATATTATATAAGGAAGATATCTCAAAAGAACATATGATAGAAATAAAAATGACAAAAGGCAATGAAAATAAGTATTTTACAATATTAGGATTTGGGTATACCCTATAATATTAAAAAAGCGAGGATATCTAAAATGAATAAAAAAATACTTTTTAATGATGGATGGGAATTTTCAAAAAGCGAAGTAGAGCTTAATGAAAATAAGGATTTGATTTTTGAACCTATAGATATTCCCCATGATTGGTTAATATATAATACCTTAAACCTTTATGAAAACAGTATAGGATGGTATCGAAGAAAATACAATTATATAAATTTAAAGAAACAGATTTTTTTATATTTTGAAGGAGTTTATATGGATTCTTCCCTATATGTTAATGGGAAACTTATAGGGGAATGGAAATACGGATATTCTTCTTTTGAATATGATATAACCAAAGCATTGATTGAAGGGGAAAATGAAATCCTAGTTAAAGTAATTCACCAAAGTCCTAATAGCAGATGGTATTCGGGAGCAGGGATATATCGTAATATTTGGCTAAAAGAAAGAAACAAAAACTATATCATAAGTGATGGCATATATATAACAACGAGGAAAAAAGAAAAACAATGGGAAGTTGAAGTTGATACAACAATAAAAATTAATCAAAGGGTAGAAATTTCTCATATCATAATGGATAAGGATGCGATTATTTCATCTTCTAAAAATATCATAGAAGTAGAAGATGCCAATATATATTCTCGTACTGATAGACAAAAACTCCTAGTAGAAAACCCCTTATTATGGAGTACTGATAAACCTAATTTATATAAGATTATTACTATACTATCCCTAGTTGGTGATGAGGAAAAGGTCGAGGAAATCGAAAGAATAAAACAAAACCTTGGTTTTAAGGAAGTAATTCTAGATCCAGATGAAGGTTTTATTTTAAACGGTAAAAAGACAAAATTAAACGGAGTTTGTGAACACCATGACTTAGGTGCCTTAGGCTCTGCTTTTAATAGGTCTGCTTTAATGAGGCGTTTTAAAATACTTAAAAATATGGGGGTTAATGCCATAAGAACAGCCCATAATATGCCCGCAGTAGAATTTATGGATTTAGCTGATGAGATGGGTTTTCTTATTATTTCAGAAGCATTCGATATGTGGGAAAGATCAAAAACTACTTATGATTATGCAAGATTTTTTAAGGAATGGGCAGAGAAGGATATAAAAAGTTGGATAATAAGAGATAGAAATCATCCAAGCCTTCTTTTATGGAGTATAGGTAACGAAATTTATGATACCCATGCAGATAAAAGGGGACAAGAACTTACGAGAATGCTTATGGATTATGTATCAAAATACGACCCAAAACAAAATGCTAGGGTTACCATAGGTTCCAATTATATGCCTTGGGAAAATGCTAGAAAATGTGCTGATATTGTAAAAATTGCAGGATATAATTATGCTGAAAAATATTATAACCAACATCATAAAGAGCATCCTGATTGGATAATCTATGGCAGTGAAACGGCCTCTGTGGTACAAAGTAGGGGGGTATATCATTTTCCCTTCGAAAAGCCTATTCTAGCCGATGATGATGAGCAGTGTTCAGCCCTTGGTAATAGTTCAACCAGTTGGGGAGCAAAATCACCAGAAGCATGTATTATAGCCGAAAGAGATACCCCATTTTCTCTAGGACAATTTATTTGGACAGGATTTGATTATATAGGAGAACCAACTCCTTATCATACGAAAAATTCTTATTTTGGACAAATTGATACTGCTACATTTGAAAAAGATTCATATTATATATATAAAGCAGCTTGGACTGATTATAAGACAGACCCAATGGTGCATATTTTCCCTTATTGGGATTTTAATGAAGGACAGATGATAGATGTAAGGGTATGCTCTAATGCCCCAAGAATTGAATTATTATTTAATGATAAACAAATAGGAGCATATGATATTGACCATAAAAATGGGACACAGCTTTTAGGTTGGTGGAAGATACCTTATAAAGAGGGAGAATTAAAGGCTATAGCCTATGATGAAAATGGCAATATAATTGCAACGGATATAAGAAAATCTTTTAAAGATGCTAGGAAAATTTGTCTTGATTGTGATAAAGATAAGGTTATGGCTAATGGCTTAGATTTGGCATTTTTAGAAATTACGGTAGAAGATGAGAATGGTAATACAGTAGAAAATGCAAATAATAGGATCCATGTATCGGTTACAGGTGAAGGCCGACTTATTGGTCTTGATAACGGAGATAGTACAGATTATGATCAATATAAGGGATTAAGTAGACGACTTTTTAATGGAAAGTTAATGGCAATCATAGCACCAACCTTAAATTCAGGTAAAATCCAAATAGAGGTTACGGGAAAAGGTCTAGAAAGTGAAAAATTACAACTAGAAGCCATAAAGTCAGAAGACAAAGAAAACAAAGGAATTATAGTCCATACTAAAAATAAAGAAATGCCTTGTACTATGGGAAGTTATGATGAGATACCCCTTAGAAAAATTGAGATTATTTCCAAAGAAAGGGAGTTTAATAAGTTAAGAAAAGAGATAAATGTACAGACAAAACTATATCCCGAAAATACCACCTATAAAGAACTAGAATGGAGTGTAGTAAATGATATAGGAGTTGCATCAAATATTGCCAAAATAGAAGCAAAGGGGGATAAAGCTAAGATAATAGCCTTAGGAGATGGTGTATTTCGAGTTCGTTGTATGAGTAAAAACGGTACCGATAAAATTAAATTAATTTCAGAACTAGAATTTAAGTCAACAGATCTTGGGATAGCCTATAAAAACCCTTATGAGTTCATTTCTGCGGGACTTTATGATTATAGTAAAGGTGAAATTGGAAACGGTAATGAAAGGGGAGTAGCTACGGCTAGGGATGGGGAAACCCAGGTAGGTTTTAGAGGAATTGACTTTGGTCCTTATGGTTCTGATAGTATAACCATTCCTATTTTTGCCCTGTCTAGTGAAGCTTATGATTTACAAATTTGGGAAGGCATGCCCGAGGAAGAGGGAAGCATGTTATTAGCTGATGTTATTTACCAAAAAGAAACTAAATGGAATGTGTACCAAGAAGAAACTTATCAATTATCAAAGAGGCTTAAGGGTATTACTTCAATTTGTTTCATACTTAATCAAAAAGTTCATATTAAAGGTTTTTACTTTGAAAAGAAAAACAGAGCCTTTGGTAAGAATATGGCTTTAGAATGTGAACATATATATGGAGATACATTTACAATAAAAGATGATTGCGTTAAAGGCATAGGGAACAATGTTTCTCTCGAATTTAATGAAATGGATTTTACTGATAAGGGAATTAAAAGAATTAGGATTTTTGGTAAATCTCCTATTGATAAAAATACGATTCATATTAGATTTAATGATGGAAAGGTTGATAATAGTCAAATAGTAGAGTTTATGTACTCGGATGATTATGAAGAACAAGTTTTTGATCTGGAAAAAATAACTGGGGTACAAAAGGTGACATTCGTATTTCTTCCCGGCTCTAATTTTGATTTTGGATGGTTTAGATTTGAATAATAACTTATGGATAAAAATACTAAAGGTGTATAAGTTTCTTTCTTCTTTCCATAATAAGAATATAAGTAAAAAAACCACTTTAAATAAAGTGGTTTTTTTATAGAGAAAGAAGGGAAAAAGTGAACTGGGATAAATATAAACAAAAACTTATACACGAAAATGGAGAATATCATCTTATATTTTATTTACCGGAAGATGTTGAGTTTTCTAGGGAATTTGATGAAATTCCTATAGAAAAAAAGAAAATAAGTATACAGCTTTATATTCAAAAAGCATATCCAAGTATTAAGATTGCATCAGTAAAACTTATGGTAGGTTCTATGGTACTAGGCACCCTTGTCCTTCAAAATCCAAATTCTGATGTTTATGGAGCCCTAACTAGTAAGACAAATCCTATTCAAATTCGTATAAATAATCAATATGTACAATCTGATACCTCCCCAGTAATAGAAAACGGTCGGGTCTTAGTTCCCATCAGAGTAATAGGGCAGTCCATGGGAGCTTTTGTCCATTGGGAAGAAAAAAATAAGGTTGCTATAATTAAAAAAGAAAATACAACTATTTATCTTCAAGCTAATTTAAATCAGGCCTTTGTAGATGGGAGGCTTCACTTTTTGGACACCCCACCAAAGATTATTAACGGTAGGCTAATGGTTCCTATTCGTTTTGTTTCAGAATCTTTTAACACCCCTGTGAATTGGGATAATAAGTCAAAGACTGTCTTAATAAATAGCACTCTACCTACAGTTTCTGATTATGTTGTAAAAAAGGGGGATACCCTGCTTGAAATAGCCCTGAAGTTTAACACATCAGTTTTAGATTTAAAAAAATGGAATAATCTTAAAACAGATATGATTTATGTAGGACAGCTTCTTAGGGTTATTCCCCCTTCAGCAATTATTGAGGGGCCTTCTATGGAAGAGATAGAGGTTATTCCTTATAAATTTGATACGGTTTTAGGGTTTACTGTTAAATATTATGAAGGTCATAATAGCTCCTATAATTCATTGAGGGATAATAATAAAAAAATAACAGATATATCAACCTTTAGTCATGGTATAACAAAAGAAGGAACTTTAGAGTCAGATTATTCCCATATAGATATGATAGGTTTTTCAGATAAAAACAATATAGATTCATTTATGTTGATTCATAATGCCCAAGGGGGTAATTTTGATAAAAACTTGGCTGAAGATGTATTGGAAAACCCCATTCTTAGAAGAAAACTGATACAAAGCATATTAGAGGGGGTGGAGCAATATGGGTATAAAGGAGTAGAGATAGACATAGAAGGGTTAAGCTCCGATGTTAGGGCTGAATATAGTTCTTTTATTAAGGAATTAAAAGCAGAATTAGGTCCTAAGGGGTATCTGGTTTCAGCAACTCTTCCCGCCAAAAGCTTTGATAATCCCAAGGATAACTGGGTTGGGGCTTATGATTATAAGGCTATAGGTGAGTATGCAGATAGGGTAGTTCTTATGACCTATGACGAACATTGGGCCGGGGGAGATTCAGGGCCCGTAGCGTCTTACGGCTGGGTGGAAGGGGTAATTGATTATGCGGTAAAAGAAATTCCCCCGGATAAATTAGTTATGGGTATCGGTGCATATGGTTATGATTGGCCAACAGGAGAAAAAGGGGGAAAGGCCGTTACGGTTTTTGAGATAGATGGATATCTCAAAAAATACGGGGGTAAAATTTTATGGAATGATACCTATAAGGCTCCTTATTATAGGTATAAGGATGATAAGGGAAAGAACAAAATAGTCTGGTTTGAAAACGAAAAAAGTGCCCAGTATAAATACAAATTAGCAAAAGCAAGGGGACTTCAGGGTATAGCGATATGGCGCCTTGGCCTTGAGGATAATAATTTTTGGAGTGGGATATCTTACAAATAAATTTAAAAGACTAATCTATAGTAAATTAAAATCACCTATGGTATAATAAAATAGGGTAATAAGGATTATATCTCCAAAGGAGGGGATTTGGTGTCAGAGAAAGTACTAGCTTGCATTACGATCCAGCAGAATAGTCGAAGGCTTATTAAAAAAGGTGCGCAATTAGCATCACAAATTGGAGGGGAACTCCATGTACTACATGTCGAACATGGGAATAATATTCTATCCCAAAACAACACGGCAGAGCTACTGCAAGAATTGTTTGACTATGCCTCGGATATAGGTGGGGAAGTCCATGTAGTTTGTGACGATAATGTACCGGAGCGGATAGTAGAGTTCATTAAGGAAATGGACATCACCCAGTTAGTGTTAGGGGAAACCATGAGAAATAAAATCCATAGACTTATTGCCAAAGATATAGAAAACTATATTACATCAACAACCCCGGAAGTAGAAATTATGGTTCTAGAAAGAGAAAAGAAATTAAATATAAAAGACAAAGAAGCATTTTCTTCATAGTAGAAACTTATATTAAGATTTGATTACATTCCTTGACAAATTTCTAGGAAAAAACTATCCTACAATAGGAAACAAAAATTTTGAAAAGGAGGTAGGACTATGTTTTTAAAAAACATTAATATTCGATTTACCAAAATTATTCAACTTAATATGGATTTTCATAACAATAACCCTACCTCAAATGAATATGCCGCTCACTAATGGTGCATTCATTTTCATATAAAGATTAAGGTCATGGGTAGTGTTATCCATGGCCTTTTTATGCTTTCCAATAGATTTCTAATTGATTTATTGCATAAAACGTCATGGCCTTCATGGCGTTTTTAGGTTATTAGGAGGAAAATTATGAGACGTTTATTTGTATATGTTAAAAGATATGGAAGTATTTATATTCTAGGGTTTTTTATTATGTTATCTGCTTTAATACTTGATATGTTTAATCCCCACTTAACTAGGCTCATCATTGATGATGTCATTACTGAGGGTAATCTTGGAATTTTTAAGCAAGTACTTTTAGGATTGATTGCGGTGACAATCGGTAGAGGGATTTTGGGTTATGGTAAGGAAATTGTATTTGATATAGTTAGTGCAAGAGTAGTAGTTAACATAAGAAAGGATTTATTCGATCATATTCAAAGCCTGTCCTTTTCATTTTTTGATGGCATGAATACAGGGGAACTAATGTCTAGGATTAAAGAAGACGTGGATAATATATGGAGAGCATTAGGCTTTGGTATTATGCTTTTTTTAGAACAGATATTTTACCTTATTATTGCCTCTTTTATGATTTTTACTCTTAACTGGAAGCTGGCTATTGTTACTTTAGCCCTTATGCCGTTTATTGGGTACATTGCCTTTAAACTAGAAAAAAGAATAGGAAAAACCTATGGAAAAATCAGTGACCAAGGGGCAGTACTTAATACTACGGCCCAAGAAAATATCGCAGGGGTTAGGTTGGTTAAAGCTTTCGGAAGGGAAAAATACGAGATTCAAAAGTTTTTAAGACAAAATGAAAAGAATTTTGATTTGAACCTCGATCAGGCATATATTTGGGCAAAATATAACCCTATGATTGAATTTTTATCTAATCTAGTTGTTGTAATCGTAACAACTATAGGTGGAATATTTGTTATCCAAGATAGGATGTCCATAGGAACCTTAGTGGCCTTTAGTAATTATGTATTCATGCTTATATGGCCCATGAGAATGTTAGGATGGCTTACAAATCTTGTGGCCCAAGCCTTGGCATCTACTAAGAAATTAGAAAAATTATTTAGGGAACAAGCTGTAATAAAAAATCCTGAAAATCCTATAATCCCAAAAGAAATAAAAGGACATATCATCTTTGATAATATAGGTCTAGAATTCGGAGGCAGTAAAGTTTTAGAGGGAATCTCCTTCGAAGCTAAGCCGGGGGGTACTATTGGGATTATGGGGGTAACCGGTTCAGGTAAGAGCTCTATTATAAACTTAACAGGAAGATACTATGATAGTACCGAGGGAAGGATTTTGATAGACGGAATTGATATAAAGAAAATGGATATTAAAACCCTAAGAAAAAGCCTGTCTGTTGTTATGCAGGATACATTTCTATTTTCTGATACAATTAAGGAAAATATTAAATTTGGAAATAAAAAGGCTTCTGACGAGGAATTAATAGCTGCAGCTAAGGATTCAGATGTTCATTCCTTCGTGATGGAGATGCCGGAAGAATATGATACTGTTATTGGTGAAAGGGGTATCGGCTTATCGGGGGGACAAAAGCAAAGAATTTCTATTGCCAGGGCTCTTCTTAAAAACAGCCCGATATTAATCTTAGATGATGCTACATCGGCCCTTGACATGGAAACAGAATATCAAATTCAAAAATCCATAGAAGAAAGGGAAAATATCACTAAGATAATCATAGCCCATAGAATTTCAGCGGTAAAAAATGCCGATGAAATACTAATACTAGAAGATGGCAAGGTAGTAGAAAGAGGTAGTCATAAAGAACTCTTAGAAAATAGAAAGGAATACTACAATATATACCAAGAACAGTTTAGAGGGCTTGAAAATGCAGCAGTTAAAGAGGTGATAGGTTAATGGCAAGGGATAATTATAAAAAAGATGAAGTATTAGAAGAACAATTAAATACAGAGATTATAGCTAGGCTACTGACTTATTTGAAACCATATAAGGTAGAGGTTTTAAAAACCTTATTCTTCATGGTGATAGTTATAGCGGTAGAACTGCTAAATCCCTACTTTCTAAAGAGGGGAATAGATTATTATATTGTGGAAAGAGATAGTGGAGGATTAATTTTACTAGGGATTTTAATGGTTATTATAAATATAGTAGCTATGTTTTGCAGTAGAAAGAGAATAATAGTTATGGCAAAGGTAACTAATCAAATACTTTTAACCATAAGGCAAGAGCTATATACCCATATCCAAACCCTATCTTTCTCATTTTTTGATAATAGACCTATAGGAAAAATATTAGCTAGGATAATAGGTGATGTAAATTCTTTGAATGAATTATTCACCAATAGTGTAACAAATCTTATTCCTGACTTTGTCAAAATAGTGGCAGTTATACTCATTATGGTAACGATGAATTTTAAACTAGCTCTCATTTCCCTTACAACCCTGCCCTTTTTACTTGTTGCTATGTTTATTATCCAGGGGATATCACGAAAAAGATGGCAGCTCCATAGAAAGAAAAATTCTAATATGAATGCCTATACCCATGAGGATTTTTCAGGAATCAAGGTGGTCCAAAGCTTTACTCAGGAGAAACATACAAGTACCATTTTTAAGGGTTTACTAGAGGAAGTAAGAAAAACCTTCGTTTCTGCCATTATGATGAACAATATGTTTTGGCCTTTGGTTGAACTTTCTTGGGGAATCGGTTCAGTAATCGTATTTTGGTATGGTGTTAAAATGTTAAATAGCGGGGATATTACTGTGGGGCTCTTGGTTGCTTTTACAGGATATGTTTCGATATTTTGGCAACCTATTATGAACATCAGTAATTTTTATAATGTACTCATAACCAATATGGCAGGGGCAGAAAGAATTTTTGAAATAATGGACATAGAACCAGATATAAAAGATAAGGAAGGAGCCAAAATACTTCCTAAAGTTAAAGGAAGGGTATCCTTTAGGGATGTATCTTTTGCTTATGACGATAAAAATCTTGTTTTAAATGATGTAACTTTCCATGTAGAACCTGGAGAAACTATTGCCCTAGTCGGTCCGACGGGAGCAGGTAAAACAACTATTATTAATTTAATCAGTAGGTTTTATGAAAATCAAAAAGGAAAGGTATCTGTTGATGGTTATAATGTTAGTGAAGTAACCCTAGAAAGTTTAAGGGGACAAATGGGCATCATGACTCAAGATACCTTTATGTTTTCAGGAACTATAAAGGATAATATTAGATATGGTAAATTAGATGCTACAGATAAAGAAATTATAAGCGCGGCTAAGGCAGTCTGTGCCCATGATTTTATTATGAAGCTAGAAAAGGGTTATAATACGGATGTAAATGAAAGGGGGTCAAGATTATCTGTAGGTCAAAGACAGCTTCTTGCTTTTGCAAGAGCCCTACTAGCTGATCCTAGGATACTAATTTTAGATGAGGCAACGGCGAGTATCGATACACAAACAGAAAGGCTCATCCAGAAAGGAATCGGAAAGCTTTTGTCAGGAAGAACCTCCTTTGTCATTGCCCATCGTCTTTCCACTATCCAGAATGCCGATAGGATTATGGTGATAGACGATGGGAAAATAAAAGAAATAGGGAGCCATGAAGAATTAATGGAACAAAAGGGATTATATTATGAACTGTTTAATGCCCAATTTAAATTTTTGGCTGGAGAGGCAATCTAGATCTACAATAGTCCTTCTAATACAATTTTCTGAAGAAGAAGGAAGTATTTAAGCTTTATGCTTAGATACTTCCTTTAATTTTATAAATTCAAAAGGTAATATCATATTGTTATTATCAGACAATAACTATATAATTGAAATCAGAATATACAGAGGGAGTATTGTTTATGTATACTATTATAAATGATGTGATTGAGTCTGTGGAAAAGGTGATTATAGGAAAAAGAGAAGTAATAGAAAAGCTTTTGGTTGCTCTTTTAAGTAATGGTCACGTATTAATTGAGGATATTCCGGGAGTGGGAAAAACTCAACTGGCAGCAGCCCTAGCCCGTTCCCTAAATGGGGATTTTAATAGGATTCAATTCACACCGGATGTTATGCCTTCGGATATTACAGGGTTTTTCATGTATAATCAGGATACAAAGAAGTTTTATTACCATAAGGGGGCTGCTATATGTAATTTCCTTTTGGTAGATGAAATCAACAGAACATCTCCAAAAACGCAATCAAGTCTTTTGGAGATTATGGAAGAGTTTCAGGTAACGGTAGATGGTAAAACATTTCCTCTGCCTAAACCATTTATGGTATTGGCAACTCAAAATCCCATAGAAAGTTCAGGAACATATCCACTGCCAGAGGCACAAATGGATAGATTTTTTCTAAAAATATCTCTTGGTTATCCCAGTAAAGGTGAGGAGAAAAAGATATTAGATAGATTTGAAATAAATAATCCTTTACAGGATTTAAATGGGGTGGTAACAACAGAAAACATTTTAAATCTACAAGAGGAAGTAAAGGGAGTAAAGGTCCACGATGGTTTGAAAAATTATATTGTAAGCATTGCAGAAGCTACCCGAAATAGCCCCCATGTAGTTCTTGGAATAAGTCCAAGGGGAAGTATAAATCTTCTAAAGGCTTCTAAGGCGTGGGCATTTATTAAGGGGAGGAGATATGTTATACCGGATGATATTAAGGAAATAGCTCCCCATGTCCTATCCCATAGAATTATTACAAAGCCTGGGAAAAATATTAATGGGGAAGAAATTATAAGACAGATTATAAATAGCATTACGGTACCGGTATTTCAAAGAGATATTATATAATTAGTTTTAAGGATGTATATTATGAAAAATTTTATGGCATTTCTTACTATGATTTTTTGTATTTACACATATGCATACATTTTTAAGGAAGAAACGGCTATATTGCTCTTATTTATGTTTATGACAGCATTTCTTCTATCAATAATATCTATTTTAATACCTCTTAGGAAACTTTCCATCTCCTTTAAAATTCCCGAGGGGGAAGTAGAAAAAAAAGAAAATCTAAATGTTGATGTACATATTAAGAATAATTCATTTCTACCCATTCCAAGGTTGGATATAATATTTCTAACGGCTTCTAATCTTAAGGAACTGTCATCTACTCATTTAAGATTATCACTAGGTCCGATGCAGGCTAAAACTGTTTCTATGGGATATATGAGCAAGACGAGGGGGAAAGTCTATCTTGGAATAGATACTATTGTAGTACGGGATTACTTAAACTTCATAAAGATGGAGCCCCTTAAAAATATAGAGGAAAGTGATTATAGAAAAACCTTGCTAATCATTCCAAGGATTTACTATAAGGATGAGAATTTTAATAGTAAAGGCTTAACCGAGGATACAGGATATCTTGACGGAAGATTTACTTATATTGTAGAACCCGGATATGAATTAAGAGATTTTGTTGGTGGGGATTCCCTTCAAAAAATACATTGGAAGTTATCAGCAAAAAAGGGTAAACTCATGGTCAGAAAAGATGAGTATATAGCTGATTTAAGGCCGTGTATTGTGGTAGATTTTATCCTTCCCCAAAAAAACATTATAATAGAAGAGAATATACTAGAAGCAGTACTGGCTACGGCCTGGGGCTTGGCTAAACAAGGAAAAGAATTAGAAGTATGGCTTTTTGAAGGTAGTAATTGGAATATGTACTACATAAATGATAGGCAGGGAGTTGTAGAACTACAAAGAATATTTGGGGAATATGAGTTTATGTCTGCTAAGAAGTGGATAGAGATTGAAAGACTACCCATATCTCATATGAAAAGACAGAATTTAAACCTAAGCGATAGGGAATTTGTTGTTTTTACGGGATGGCATGATGATGAGTTATCTAAAATAATGGGTGCATGTAGGCAGAAAAAGATAGCGATAGATATGGTTTTACTGGAAGGCGATGAGATATGAAAAATATCATACAGCAACTAAAAAATGAAGGAATAGCCTGTTTGTTTTCTATCTTATTAGTATATTGGATGATGGGTATACTTTGTGATAAATATAAATTAATAGGTTTATTTTTGGTTGCTATGATTCATATTGTATTATTTGCATTTTTTTTATACTGTAAGTGGCAAAAAGAAGTAGGCAATAAAGGTGTTGAAATATTATTCGTCTTTGTATTTATAGTTTATATATCCATAGCGATTTTTATAATAAAGACTACTTCCCTTGCTAAGGGAAGTAGCTATGGGTTATGGTTTATATATGGGTCAAATACGGGTAATATAGATATAGGATATTGGGTGGGAAGCATCCTCTTGGTATCTTTTTTATTTGGAGGAACTGTTTTTTACTTCACAAATATAAGATTTAGAATATGGGTTATTTTACTCTTATCTATGATTGTATTCATTATGGAAACGACAAAGGGAAGCCTAGGAATAACATTCGATTTTATTATTTTTTGTTTCTTGTTTTTTATATTATATACAGAATACGAAAATAAAATGAAGGGGAATAGTATACTTTTTGTTTTTATTACTTTAGGAATTACTTTAATAATACCAAAACCTGATGTTCTTCCTCAAATTCCAGTGATGGATGCTATTATTTATGGAACGGTAAAAACCTTAGGAGGTAATGTACAAATCCTAACTGGGGGAAACGGTATCAATAGGCTAAATGGATCTATTCTTACAACAAAAAGATTTATTAATGGTGGTTTGGTTCCTGATGGGAAGGAAGTTCTTTTCGAAGTCGAAGGTAAAGAACCTCTTTATCTAAGAATGCAGAGCTTTGATCAATATGAAAAAAACTATTGGTACACAGGGGAAGGAAGTCTAGATAATGGGGGAATTTTAAAAAAAGAATACTATAAAAGAAATGCTCAAAAATTTAATACTATTATTAGCATTCTTGATAAGCTAAAAGATGAGGGATGGATGGAGGAGAATTTTTCAAATATATATAAATATCTTGAATATCCCTCCTACCCCCAAAGAGTTAACCGTGCCCAAGTAATATTGAAAAATCACTATACGAAGTCATTTTTTAACCCATTAGGGGTTTTTGGTATCAAGGAGATGGGAAGGGAGAGAAATATATACATATCACAAAGCACCATATGCTTTTTAGGTATGGGGGAGTCCATTGATCTTAATTCTAAATATTACATAGATTATATTTCCCAAGGGATTACCCCCAATTCAAGAGAATTTGGGGTAATGACACAAATGAATAAAAAACTTTTAAAGATATATCCATGATGCTTTCAAAGAAAATTAATTCCTTAACAGAATATGAGCAAGATACATTATCTATAGCTGCTTTAGAAATGAAAGATGCTTATGACTATTATACAAAACTAGATAAAAATACATCTTTAGGGGTATATGAGTTGGCACAGGAAATTACAGATGGAAAGGATACAGACTATGATAAAGCCCTAGCTATACAGAACTTTTTTCATAATTCTAGCTTTATCTACACTAAACAACTCCCAAGGGTACCAAGAGATATTGATTATAACGAATACTTTATATTCGAAAGCAAAAAGGGGATTTGTGTTCAGTTTGCTTCTGCTATGGTAATTTTGGCAAGAGCATCAGGGCTTCCGGCACGGTATGTGGAAGGATATGTAGTCAATGAAAAAGACCTTAATACTGATAGATACCTAGTTAGAAGTGAACATGCCCATGCTTTTCCGGAGGTTTATATAGCAGGATATGGCTGGATGACCTTTGAACCAACGGCGGGTATAATAGAGGAAAATAAAGAAGGAGTAGGTTTATTTAAAAAACTTTTGGAAGACTATTTCTCAGTACTGGTATATATTGCAGGTATATTGGTATTTGCCCTTATAATTTTGATTGCCCTTAAATATCTAAGGGAAGTATATTGGAAAAGGAAAATCAAAAGAATTAATAAAAGCCAGGCAGTTCACGATATCTTACAAAGAACTGCTAAGAATCTAGATAAAATAAAACTTGGCAAAAAAGACTATGAAACTATGATGGAGTTTCTTACCCGTATCCATGAGATAACAAAGATTCCTATGATGGACTTAGGAAAAGTATTTGATCATGCTATATATGGGGAGACGGAGCCAAAAAAAGAAGATATAGAAAAGGCAATGGCTGTATATGAAAAGATAAAGGTATTTATTAAAAAGTATAAATAGATTACTAAATTTTAAAATAAGGCTTTTACTTATACAAAAAATATGTTATATTACAAACTGAGTCAGTTCGAAACCATCCTGACTATAAATAAAACTAGGAGGAGAAAGATGAATAAGAAGATTTTATTTTTGGTGCAATCAGCACTTATTGCTGCAATTTATGTGGTACTAACCCTGCCCTTTGCCGTAATCAGTACGGATTACTTGCAGGTACGTATTTCAGAAGCTCTAACCGTACTGCCGTTTTTCACCCCAGCGGCAATACCAGGATTATTTATTGGATGCATGATATCCAATATCTTTATAAGCAAATTTGGTATGGCAGATATTGTCTTTGGCAGCTTAGCTACATTACTGGCGGCTTATCTATCCTATAAAATGCCAAAAAAGATATTGGTTCCAATTCCACCAATCATTGTTAATGCCGTAATTGTGGGATTGCTTATTTACTATGGAACCTTTGGCAATATCAAGTGGAACCTAACCCTTCTTATATTTATGGGAGGAGTGGGATTAGGACAGCTTATATCTTGTTATATATTTGGGTATCCGTTAATGTTAGTTTTGGAAAAATATAAAAAATATATCTTTAAATAAAAAAGAACAAGAAAAACTTCTTGTTCTTTTTATATTGTGCGATTAATATGGAGCAAACTAATCAGCAAAGGTCTATTATGGAGGCTTATAGTGTTAATATTAACTTAAGATAGGGGTTTTTAATTATAATCATACCTATGGATTAAAAGTTGTTTGAAGATTCTCTCGAAAACGTGTATAATATTATTATTAAAATTAAAACCTTAATAAACTAATTCTTAAAATTTTTAGGAGAGATAGTATGGGTGTAGATGATTATACAAAAGATATTTTCTTAAATGAAAGGGACAAGGTAGAAATATTTCTTGAACTAGCAATACAAGGATCTAATGATGGAATTTGGACATGGGACATTACCGATAATAAGATATATTATGCTGGAACCCTCAGAAGTTATTATGATGCTGACAGCTCCCCTGCACATATCCCCTATGATTTTTTGGCAGAATTTATTTGCCCCTTAGACATTGATGCATTTTACAATTATTTAAAAAAATATTTAGAAAAGGAAATTCCTCATTTTAAAGTGGAGTGTAGATTTGGAAATTCCCCTGAATATGAACCAGTTTTAGTTCAAGGTAAGGCAATGTGGAATGAGAAAGGTGAGCCCTTGCTTATGGCTGGCTCTTATACCTTAATTGCAGATTTTAAAAAAACAGCAAATGAACACAATAATGTAAAGAACAGGTTAAAGGAAACATCAGCCCTTTTAAATGTTATATTTGATAATATTCCAGATCCAATATGTATAAAAGATATTGAAGATAAAATCCAGCAGTGCAATTCGGCAGCCCTTTCATTCTGGGGTAAATCAAGGGGAGAGATTATAGGAAAGACATGTGAAGAACTGGAAATATGCAGCGACCCCTGCAAAGAATCCGCAACAAGGAAGGCCCTTAAATATAAAAAACCAATAAAGATTCAAAAATATATATATTTACAAAGCAAATGGGTGGATATAATGGCATACCCAGTACTGGATGAAAACAATAATGTTAAAAGCGTTATTGAACATATTAAAGATATTACGGAACTTAAAAGGGTAGAGATGATTCTTCAAAAGAATATAAAATCTCAAAAGGAACTTATTAAAGACGCAGAGAAATATGATAAAATAAAAACAGAGTTTTTTGCAGATATATCTCACGAAATAAAAACTCCATTAAATGTTATCTTATCCAGTCTTCAGCTTCTAGAAATTTATTATACATCGACGGATGCTGTGGCAAAATATATAAAAGTTATGAAACGAAACTGCTATCGACTTCTAAGGCTTCTGAATAATCTTATCGATATAACAAAAATTGAATCAGGATATTATAAGCTTCATTTACAAAATAATGATATTGTAGATATTATAAAACAAATTACCTCCTCTGTTAGCCAATATATAGAAAATAAGGCTATAAGATTTGAATTTCAAAGCAAAGTAGATAAGAAGATTATGGCATTTGATACAGAAAAAATTGATAGGATTATGTTAAATCTTTTATCCAATGCTGCTAAGTTTACTCCGCGAGGGGGAAAAATTATGGTAAACATAGAACAAAAGGGCAATTCCATTATCGTATTTGTAGAAGATACTGGAATAGGCATTCCCCTCGAAAAACAAAAGGTTATTTTCGAGAGATTTGGACAAGTCGATTCTGAGGAAACAAGGGAGAATGAGGGCAGTGGTATAGAATTATCCCTTGTAAAATCTTTAGTAGAAATGCATGGAGGTACAATCGGATTTAGCAGTATGGAAAATAAGGGAAGCAAGTTTATAATTGAACTTCCTATTAAGGTCGCAGACGAGGAGATTAACGAAAGCAGTATAAACGATACGAAAAAAATAAAGAATATTGAAACCTTGAATATAGAGCTTTCAGATATTTATTCATAACTATATGTATTAATTAATGCCTAGTTTTTGTTTTTATGATTTTTTATTCAATAAATTAATTCAGATTATAAGAAATGTAGGGCATAACGCCCTACATTTCTACTTAAAATTGATTTTTCAATTTGGTTTGTATATAATATAAAGATGTAAAATTTGAGCTATGGGAAAAGGCTTATTATGGATTGATTATTTGAAAAGGAGAGGGACAATGTATCAAATTATAGATAAAAAAAGGTTAAACGAGGCTGTAGAGCTTATGGTAATTCATGCCCCTTTTGTTGCGCGAAAATGCGAGCCGGGACAATTTGTTATTCTTAGGGTAGAAGAAAAAGGAGAAAGAATTCCCCTAACCATAGCAGATTATGATAGAAAAAAACAGACAGTAACCATCATATACCAAATAGTAGGGTATACCACAAAACTTTTAAGTACAAAAAACATAGGAGAGAGCATTTTGGATTTTGTTGGTCCTTTAGGAAAACCCTCCGAATTAAAAAAATATAAAAGAGTTTTAGGAATAGGCGGAGGAGTTGGAGCTGCCCCTTTATACCCGCAGATTAGGAAACTTAAAGAAATGGGTGTTGAGGTAGATGTAATACTAGGGGGAAGAAATAAGGAATTCATTATATTGGATAGAGAATTTGAAACAATATGCGATAATGTTTATTATGCAACTGATGATGGTACTAAGGGAACAAAAGGTTTTGTAACTGATGTGCTTAATAGGCTCCTAGATGAAGGCGGGATATACGATGAAGTAATTGCTATAGGTCCCCTTATAATGATGAGAGCCGTAGTAAATATTACAAAGCCTAAAAACATTCCAACTGCTGTATCCTTAAATCCTATTATGATTGATGGAACAGGGATGTGTGGGGGATGCAGAGTGACCGTTGGGGGAGAGACTAAATTTGCCTGCGTAGATGGGCCGGATTTTGACGGTTTTCTAGTGGATTTTGATGAATGCATGAGAAGACAGGGAATATATAAAGAAGAAGAACATTCCTGTCGTATTGGACTAGGGGGGGAACATCATGCCTAATATGAGCATAAAAAAAGTAGCAATGCCTGAACAAGACCCCAATATAAGAAATAAAAATTTTAGGGAGGTAGCCCTAGGATATACAAAGGAACAGGCTATAGAAGAAGCTAAAAGATGTCTTAATTGTAAGCATAGGCCCTGTGTAACTGGATGTCCTGTGAATGTACCAATACCGGAATTTATAAAAGAGGTAATAGAAGGAAACTTCGAGAAAGCATATGAATTGATTTCTTCAGAAAATAATCTCCCAGCAATTTGTGGAAGGGTATGCCCCCAAGAAGAACAATGTGAAGGGAAATGTGTTAGAGGAATAAAAGGTGAATCTGTGGGAATTGGAAGACTTGAAAGATTTGTTGCTGACTATCATATACAAAAAGAGGAAATCAAAGAGTCAAGGGCGAAAAAGAACGGGATTAAGGTGGCAGTAGTAGGGGGAGGGCCAGCAGGGCTCACCTGTGCTGGAGATCTAGCCAAACTAGGATATGATGTTACGATATTTGAAGCCCTACATGCATTAGGGGGGGTACTCATGTATGGTATTCCGGAATTCCGTCTTCCAAAAGATTTAGTTGAAAAGGAAATAGAAACTATAATCAACCTAGGGGTCAAGATAAATAAAAATGTAGTGGTAGGTCGTTCTATTACCATTGATGAGCTTTTTGAAGAAGGCTATAAGGCAGTTTTTGTAGGCAGTGGTGCCGGTCTTCCTAAGTTTATGGGTTTAGAAGGAGAAAGTTTAAATGGAGTTTATGCAGCCAATGAATTTTTAACAAGGGTAAATCTTATGAAAGCTTATGATTTTCCTAATAGTTCTACCCCAGTAAAAGTAGGGAAAAAAGTTGCCGTGATTGGTGGGGGTAATGTGGCAATGGATGCTGCAAGAACTGCAAAAAGGCTTGGGGCAGAGGAGGTTTATATAATATATCGTCGTAGTGAAGAAGAACTGCCCGCAAGGAAGGAAGAAATACATCATGCAAAAGAAGAGGGTATAATATTTAACCTTCTTAATAATCCCAAGAAAATCCATGGAGAAAATGGCTGGGTAAAACAAATAGAGTGCGTTAAGATGGGTCTTGGTAAAGAAGATGAAACAGGAAGAAAAAGACCTATAGAAATAGAAGGAAGTAACTTTATTATGGATATGGATACAGTGATTATTGCCATAGGACAAACACCAAATCCATTAATTCGTCAAACGACCCCCGGGCTTAAGGTCCATAAATGGGGGGGGATTATAGTAGAAGAAGAAACGATGCATACTAGTAAGGAAGATGTTTATGCAGGGGGAGATGTAGTGACTGGGGCTGCAACAGTTATTTTGGCTATGGGAGCAGGGAAAAAGGCAGCAAAAGCAATTCATGAAAAACTTCAAATCAAATAGGCGAAAAAGACCGTATCTTATTAGGCATGAGATACGGTCTTTTGTATAATCAGAAACCTTTAGAGTTTATCTATTAATTATATTGACATATTAATTAAGCATAAGTATAATTAAATATAAGCTAATCGTTTAAGTAAATTAATTAAAAAACTTTTGGGGGGGATAAAATGATTGATATCGATATTGAAAGAGTTCTCAAAGAAGAAGCAGAGGAAGAGGTTAGACAAAACATCCTTAGATTTTGGCAAAGTCGCGGTGTGGATAAAGAAAATGGTGGATTCTTTGGATATATAGATAATGATTTAGGAGTAGACAAAGAGGCTCCTAAGGGCGCTGTATTAAATGCGAGAATCCTTTGGACTTATTCTAAGGCGTACAATATTTTCAAAGAAGATGAATATCTTAAGATGGCAAATGTAGCTTATGAATACATTAAAAACTATCTATGGGATAAAGAATTTGAAGGTCTTTTTTGGCTGGTAGACTATAAAGGGGAGCCCCTTAATACAAAAAAGCAAATATATGCTCAAGCTTTTGGAATATATGCCTTAGTCGAATACTATAGGGCGGCTAATAGCAAGGAAAGCCTAGATATAGCAATAAAGCTATACAATCTAATAGAAAAGCATAGTTATGACATAGATTATAAAGGATATTTTGAAGCTTGCTCGAGGAATTGGGAACCTACAGAGGATTTACAATTAAGCGAAGTGGATATGAATGAAAAAAAATCTATGAATACTCATCTACACGTTTTAGAAGCCTATACTAGTCTTTATGGGGTATGGAAAAACAAGGATTTTAAGCTAAGATTTAAGGAATTAATTGAAATTACCTTAGACTATATAATAGATAAAAGTAGTTTTCACTTTAAATTGTTCTTTGATGAAGCGTGGAATTCGAAGTCAAAGGTTATTTCCTATGGTCATGATATAGAAGGGAGCTGGCTTTTAGTTGAAGCAGCGGAGACTTTAGGGGATAAAGATTTATCGAACTATATAGAAAAAATATCCATATCAATGGCTCAAAAGGTATATGAAGAGGCTATAAATAAGGATGGCTCAATAATAAATGAAATGACACAAGAAGGAGATTTGGATAAAACTAGGGTTTGGTGGGTACAGGCAGAAGGGGTGGTAGGATTTTTAAATGCCTATCAATTAACTAAAAAACAGTACTTTTTAGAAGCGGCATATAATACCTGGAAATACATTAGGGACCACATTGTAGATAAAAAAAAGGGAGAATGGTTTTGGGGACTTTCAGAAAATAATGAGATAAAAAATGAAAAACCTAAAGTGAGTCCATGGAAATGCCCTTATCACAATAGTCGGACCTGTTTTGAAATAATTAAAAGAACAATGAAAGGCAATACTTCGGAGATTAATATGAATCCTGGAAAAGAATTCGATGAAAGATTAAAAAAATTATTGCGTCAATATGAAAAATTAATAAATTGTCAGAATGAAAAACTAGAAGATACGAATGGCGTTTTTTTCCGTTATAAATATCCCGTCCTAACTAAAGACCATACGCCAATTTTTTGGAAATATGATTTAGATATGGACACCAATCCTTATTTGATGGAAAGGCTAGGAATCAATGCGGTATTTAATGCAGGGGCAATTGAACTTAATAATAAATTTTATTTAGTTGCTAGGGTTGAGGGTAATGATAGGAAATCATTTTTTGCTGTGGCAGAAAGTGATACAGGTATAGATGGCTTTAGGTTTTGGGATTATCCCATATTGATGCCTGAGACAAAGAATCCAGATACAAATGTTTATGATATGCGTTTGGTAAAACATGAGGATGGATGGATTTACGGTCTTTTTTGTACTGAAAGAAAAAATCTTAATGTCCCTCTTGGAGATACTTCCAGTGCCATAGCCCAATGTGGCATAGCAAGAACAAAGGACCTAAAGCATTGGGAAAGACTTCCGGATTTAGTAACCAAATCTCCACAGCAAAGAAATGTAGTTTTGCACCCTGAATTTATTAATGGTAAATATGCATTTTATACAAGACCACAAGATGACTTTATAGAAGCCGGCAGTGGCGGGGGGATAGGCTTTGGATTTTCAAAGAGTATGGAAAATCCTATTATTGATGAGGAAAGAATTATCGATGAAAAAGTATATCATACAATAAAAGAAGTGAAAAATGGCCAGGGGGCAGCACCTATTAAAACGGCCAAGGGGTGGCTTCATATTGCCCATGGTGTTAGGAATACTGCTGCAGGCCTTAGGTATGTGCTATATGCCTTCTTAACCGACTTAAAGAAGCCTGATGAAGTAATAAGCGCTCCCGGAGGGTATCTTATAGCCCCAGAGGGAGAGGAAAGAATCGGGGACGTGTTAAATGTAGTATTTTGTAATGGGGTTATTGCAAGAAAGAGTGGAGAAATATACATATATTATGCTTCTTCTGATACACGCACCCATGTGGCAACAACAACAGTAGATAGACTTTTAGATTATGTACTTAACACACCGTCTGATCCGCTTTATTCCTATGCCTGCGTAAAGCAAAGGTATGAATTAATAGATAAGAACCTTAAGCTTATGAAGAGTTAGACGGATTAAATATTTATTGGGGGGAAAATTATGATTGAAATGACTTTAAACGGACAATGGTTAATGAAAAAAGTTGATGATAGCAAATGGATGGGGGGCGAAGTACCCGGCTCCGTTTATAAAGATTTTTTAGATAATGGTATAATACCTGACCCCTATTACAGAGATAATGAAGAAAGCATTATGAAGCTTTCTGATTATGACTATGAATATAAGAGAAATTTCAAGATTGATTGCGATATGCTCTCTTATGATAAAGTTTATTTATCCTGTGATGGTATTGATACTCTAAGTACCGTGGAGATTAATGGTAAAGAGGTATTAAAGACAGATAATATGCATAGTCAATATGAAATAGAGATAAAAGATTTTTTGATAGTAGGTGAAAATGAAATAAGGGTGGTTATATATTCTCCAACAAAATATATAAAGTTAAAAAACAAAGAACAGTTCCTGTGGAATACGTCAGATGCTCTAAAAGGCATCGGACATATCAGGAAAGCCCATTATATGTTTGGATGGGATTGGGGACCAAAGCTTCCTGATATGGGAATTTGGAGAGATATTAGCCTTAAGGCATATTCCAAAAAAAGAATAAAAGATATATATATAACCCAACACCATAAGAAAGAAAAAGTAATATTAGATTTGGATATTTCATGTGAAAACTGGGAAAACAATTTTAATGACATTACTATACAAGTTACTTCTCCTGATGGAGAAAGCATAGAATTTAAAAAAGAAAATATGAGTAATAAAGATAAGATACAGATAGATATTTTAGACCCTAAATTATGGTGGCCTAATGGATATGGGGAGCAGCCACTATACAAAATCGAGGTAATCTTAAAAGAAAATGCAAGAATCCTAGACAAAAGATTCTTAAGAATTGGTCTTAGAACCCTAACCATTAAGCAGGAAAAGGACAAATGGGGTGAAAGTTTTGCCTTTGAAATTAATGGGATAATGATATTTTCTAAAGGGGCAAATTATATCCCAGAGGATAATATCCTTGGGCGATGCAATAAAGAAAGAACAAAAATGCTCATAGAAGACTGCATTGATGCAAATTTTAATACCATAAGGGTATGGGGTGGAGGAATATATCCAGAAGATTACTTTTATGATTTATGTGATAAATATGGTCTAATTGTATGGCAGGATTTTATGTATGCTTGCACAGTTTATGATTTGAACGGGGATTTTAAGAAAAGTATAGAAAAAGAGACTATAGATAATGTAAAGCGGATTAGGCATCATGCTTGTTTAGGATTATGGTGTGGGAATAATGAAATGGAATCCGCTTGGGTGGAATGGAATTTTCCTAAAACCCCAAAATTAAAATGTGATTACATTAAGCAGTTTGAGGTATTGATTTTCGATATAGTAAACGAATATGACCCTAATACCTTTTATTGGCCTTCATCTCCATCTTCAGGGGGGAATTTTGATAATCCTAGTTCGGAAGCAAAAGGAGATATGCACTATTGGGGGGTATGGCATAGCAGGGAACCTTTTACGGCATTTAGGAAGCATTACCCTAGATTTATGTCTGAATTCGGTATCCAGTCCTTTCCGGGAATTAAGACTATAGAAAGTTTCACACTACCGAAAGATAGGAATATTTTTTTCTATGTAATGGAATCCCATCAGAAAAATCCTACAGGAAATGAAAAGATATTTTATTACATAGCACAAAACTTTAAATATCCCAAAGACTTTGAATCCGTTTCTTATACTTCCCAATTGGTTCAGGCTGAAGGAATAAAATATGGGGTGGAACATTGGAGAAGGAATAAGGGAAGGTGTATGGGGGCTATTTATTGGCAGCTTAATGATTGTTGGCCTGTAGCTTCTTGGTCTAGCATCGATTACTATGGTAGATGGAAGGCCCTACATTACTATGCAAAGAGATTTTTTAATCCCGTGCTGATATCTGCGAAAGAAGAGGGTACCTTAGTAAAGCTTCATATTGTAAATGATAGGTTAGAGGATATTAAAGGAAAAATCAATTGGAAATTAAGGGATAATAGATTCAACATTTTAGAAGAAGGAATAAGGTCTGTGGAAATCCCTAGGAATAGTACGGGTATGTATGAAGAATTGGATTTTAGAAAGAGTTTAAGTAACTTTAATCAAAAATCAAAAACATATTTAGAGTATGAATTAATCATTGATAGAAAAATAGAAAATGCAGGAACCTTTTTATTTGTTCCGCCAAAGCACTTTGAATTATTAGATCCTGCCATCAAATGGGATATAGAAGAAACTACAGATGAATTTATTTTTAGTATATATTCTATAGCTTTTGCAAAGGCTGTAGAGATTGATACTAAGGAAATAGATATAAAAGTAGAGGATAATTATTTTGATATATCTAGTGGTAAGGTTTACAAGGTAATTTTACAAAAGAAAGACATTTCAAAACCGATATCCATGAAAGAATTAAGAAATAAAATAACGATAAAAAGCTTATTTGATACATTTTGATAAATATCTTCCCTCATTTTAAAACGCAAAAGAGCCCCATCTATGATGCGGGCTCTTTTGTGTTATATATTTTCAAAGGAAGGTTCACCCTGTTTCTTCCAAATTTTTTAGCCTTATAAAGGGCATCATCGGCAGATTTTATAAGGTCGCCTTTATTTTTTGCTGTATCGGGATAAACGGATATTCCTATGGAAACAGTAATATTAACAGGGGGGCCAATGTCGATATCAAAAGGATTTTCTTGAACAGCTATACGAATTTTTTCCGCCATATCATAGGTTTTAGACATGGAAGAATTAAAAAGTAAAATGCAAAATTCTTCTCCGCCTATTCTAAAGACATTTTGGGGGGAACAGTTATTTTTTAATATAGATGCAAATTGTTTTAATATTTTGTCCCCAGCAGGATGACCATAGGTATCGTTTATATGTTTGAAATAATCAATATCCAGCATTATAAGAGAGAGTTTTGCATTTTCTTTAGAAACAGATGAAAATGCCTTTGAAAATTTCAGGTGAAATTGTCTAGTATTATTAATCCCTGTTAAAAAATCTTGGGTGGCTTGGGTTTTAAGATGAAAAAACAAATGATAGTTTTTCCTTATTATATTTAGAAGAATATATATATAAGAACTTAGTAATATACAAATGATAATAAAAAGATATAAGGGAGGGGATATGGATTTCGAATAAATAAAAAATGTTATAAAACAAGAAACATTTAAAAATATCCACTTTTTTAATAGAGAGAAAGGAAGTCTACCGATAATTGTGCAGAAAGCTATAATAAGTATACTTATTATAGCTTCTTCAAAGGAAGGGGTGGAAATAAAACGAAATCCAAGAAGTATAACTCCCCCTATTAAAGAAGAAATATAGCCACCTAATAGGCTTAAGGGGGAAAGAATCGTCCATAAAATGCCTAAGTACAATAAGGAATTTGCAGGGAAATTAGGATAAAAAAGCAAGAATATTCCGGTAAATCCTCCTACTAGGCCGAGAGTTTGTTTTTTATATTCATTTTCCTTAAACCAATAATCCTTAAATAAAATACTGCCAAGGGTTACAACAGAAGTAACCAAAAGTAGTTTACTTAAAATTTCATAGGGCATATGAATTCCTTCTTTTTCATAATTTAGAATTATAGCTGTATAATACTATTATAAGTATTTTCACATAAAATACAAATAGAAATGGTTCGAAATTACTACAAAGATATAATATTATCGGATTAGCATGAAGGTTTTAGATATTTATTCCTACTGGACAAGTGGTAGATTCTATGTTAAAATAAGTTGTTGTTTGGACAAGTAAATAAGTGATGGGTAGTTGCCAAGCGGTAAGGCTCAGGATTCTGACTCCTGCATGCGAAGGTTCGAATCCTTCCTACCCAGTCATCGCGAGCGGGTGTGGCGGAATAGGCAGACGCAGCAGACTCAAAATCTGCCGGTGGCAACACCGTGGGGGTTCGACTCCCTTCATCCGCATTAAATAAAGTAGAGTACATATGTACTCCACTTTTGCGTTGGTTGCCAAGATTGTTCTATAGGCTTTACGGCTATTCTAATGCATTTTTACCCTATAATATCTTTTAGAGAGCAATAGATAGCAACCTTTATGACCATCTTAAAGTTTACCCCCAAATAAAGCCAAGAAAAATTTTAATTGTATTTTCCTTTTATCTCTAAAAAGCATTCTGGTATCTCTTCGTTTATTAGATACATCATATGAGCCAGTTGGTTACTTGCCTCTTGGTTTTCTGCCTTATTATAATCAATGCTCGCTTGAAGTTCGTCGATGTAGGGGATGACATCTCTTTTAGAGGGCTCAAATTGCTCTAAGGATTTAGCCAATATTTTACCGTCTACGCCCCAAGTTTTTGCAAAATTGGCTGTTTCCTTTTTGACCCTTGCTCGTTTCCAATTTTCAAAGTCTTGGTCAAAATCCAATTCCGCTCTTATATGCCCGGTCAATAGTTCAGTTTCCACAAACTCTTTAAGCAGTTTAGCCTGTTCCGCCTGACCCATATCACTTAGTTCCTGTATTTCTTCATAAATTAGCCTAAGAGTTTCATCGTCTACGGTTTTAAAACCCTTCTCGTTCTTTATTCTAGAGCCTATAAGGCTTAATATATGCTCATCCATTTTAAATCGCTCGTTCTGCCACACATATTCATAGTACTGCATAACAGTCCCCAGTTGTTTAGAAGTATCCACAAAACATAAAATAAAATACTCCTTTGCTTTGGCATCAGATTTTAGACTTTCCCATTGCTACTATATCCTCAAAATATGCTTCTTTGCCTTCCATAAGCTCTTTGACTAAATTGTTAAGTTTAAAGGTTGTGGTTACTATGATGCCTCTCTTTGGTGATATTAGTTGCTTCTTTAGCTGGTAGGTATGTTTAGTATCATCAACTGATACGGCTTCATAGGCGGAGTAAGCTTTAAAGTTTTCACTAGTACTTTTATCCAGTTCATTTCTGTCTACTAGGAAGATAACCTTATCAAAACCACCACGGGTAGAGAGAAAGAGGGCGGTCTTAAAGCTGGTAATTGTCTTGCCCGAACCTGTGGCAGAATAAGTACAGCTGTAAATGATAAACAAGGATTTACACCTATAGCACTATTATTATCTTAATAAAATCCTATTTTTTATCTTCTACACTTTGCAACTTAGTTTCCATATCCTCCAAGGCCTTGATATAATCCTTTTCTACTTTTGAAATATCATCGATGTATAGTTCCTTATATTTTTTATATTCTTCCTTTGCCTTAAGCTCAGCTGTTTTAGCACTAATCTTTCCAGCATGAGTTAGAATTTCATGCTTGGACAGTTTAAGAAATCCATCCAAGGTCTCAATCCAATCTAACATATACATAGGTATTCTTCTTCTTGCTTGCATTTCAGCAAATTCAAGATAAGCAGAAACTATGCTATTTAGTGCAGATAATTCCTCTTCTGTACAATAGTTTTTTGCAACTAATGCATCCGCTTGTCTTGGTTGTTCTCCTTTAAAACTTAGCATTCCCATATAAGGCTTGTCTGCATCTGCTGAGTAATATATCTTTTCTGCAGCAGTTTGCCCATGAGCTGCCCAATGCATTTTGTTCTGTACTGTTTTAAAAAACAAAGTTGATTCACCAGTTTTAGGGTTATAGTCAACACTTGTTGCATAAATATCAAGTATTTTTCTCCAGAATACCTTTTCTGATGAACGTATATCTCGAATACGTTCTAACAACTCATTAAAATAGATTCCGCCACCATTATTTTTAAGAAGATCATCATTTAGGGCAAACCCTTTTTTCATATATTCCTTTAAAACATTGCTGGCCCAAATTCTAAACTGTGTACCTCGCAGAGATTTCACACGATAACCCACAGAAATAATAACATCCAAGTTATAATAGTCTACTTGGTATGTTTTTCCATCGGTTGCAGTTGTTGCAAAATTTGCAACAACTGAATCTCTTATCAGCTCACCCTCATTAAATATATTTTTTATATGCCTCGAGATAGTAGATTTATCACGCTGAAATAATTCAGCCATCTGATCTATAGAAAGCCAAACCGTATCATCCTCAAAAGTCGTTTCTATTTTAGTCAAACCGTCTTCTGTTTGGTACATTATAATTTCAGAGCTCATATTCATACTCCTTACATGATTTTATTTTTTATTTCAATGGTTCAATATAAGAAAGGAAGTCCACTAATCCTTTTTTTAGTTCATAGACCCCAATATAAGGCTGCTCTATATACCACATTGAATTTTTATTATAAATAAATATTCTATATACCCAATCCTCACTCATTGTATTGAGGTTAAGAGTATAGTAATCTCTTACCATGGGCCTATCATGTACTGTCATTATTCTTGTAGGTTTCGCACCTGATAGAATGTTTAATATTTCTGTAATTTCTTCATTATTTGTATACTTTACTAGAAGATTATCCTTATCTATTTCTACAACATTAACCTCATTTGCTAGGGGTAATTTTATAGGTTTGGCTAAAGGAAAAGTATTTATATAAATCACTGATACACTAATAATTATAATAAAAATAACAACTATACCAATACGTATTATTCTTTTCTTCAAATTCTTCTCTCCTAACTTTTCGATTAAGGAACCTGGTACTTTACAAAAAGTTTTTAATTAGAACTACCCTTCTTTGATTTCCTTGTCCGAATAATCAACCAGAGTTTTCCTACATTTCTTACAAAACCTTACATAATAGTTGGATCCGCCGCATACCATGTTTGAACTTCATTTGCTTCATTACGTCCCTTTATCCAAGCTACTCCAAAAATAAGTTTTTGTGATTTTGTGGTTGGAAGTATGTGATATCCCAAACCATTGTGAAGGTTAACGCTATCGTAATCATAACTACTAATCCTTTTACCATCTACGTAGATAGTATCAGCTGCAATTCCAATGGATAATTTAATGTCATCTTGATAAAAAGCTTTACATTCCAGCCCTTCTCCTGACTCATCATAAGATTCAATACTACTAAAATCAATTCCTTCCAAGGTACAATAAATTAGTTGAGGAAACATATCATTTTCATATTCTACAATTATCTTATATCTACCATCGATATCTGGAAATATATTTGAATTGCAATCAAGTTTAACTATCTTATATTTTATTTTGTTAGCATTATTATATATAGCTACAACTCCTAATGGTGTTATTAGTTTTTCCATTTAATCACCTAACCTTTAGTTCATGGATATTTGCTACATATTTATCTACATATACGCAACTGATTACCATTTCAAATATATTTATACTATATAATCTTAAATGATTAAAGAACAAGCTCCTACCTCATGCACTACTTACAACAATTATACCTAATTCCTCTAAGCAATGCATGGATTATTTTCAATAAAAGCCTCTGAAGCCCTTGATATTAAAGCATCTATGCACTCTGTCACTATTATGACACGAGCCCCGGTGGCAAAATAAGAGCTAGATTAAACAATCTAGCTCTTATTGGAAGTATTGTATCTATTGGTTATTTTTCTATTTGGATTTAAGAACTCTTTTCTTAAATGAGCTGAATTTTGAAATATATTTACTGGTATATAATAGAGCAATTATAAGCATTCCAAAAGCTAACCCCAAGCAAAAATCTGCAATATTTTTAGTAATACCAAGTCCAACTAAATCAGTATATTCCAAAATCATAAAAACAATAAAACTCACTACACCAATCCAGGAAAAAACATGTAATTTCCTCATCAGTTTTATTTTTTCATCATTAGTAAAATCAGCAACTTTCAATACAGTTTCTTTTAATTCTTCATTCATTTTTTCACTTCTCCTTTCCCCATCTAATAATTCTTCGAGATCCACATTATAATAATCTGCCAATTCAATAATTATGCATATATCTGGCAAGTTTGAGCCGGTTTCCCATCTGGATACGGTTCTATTGGATACACACATAATTTCTGCTAATTGTTCTTGGGTAATACTTTTCTCTCTACGAAGTTCTTTCATAAATTCGCCTATCTTCTTTTGATTCATTAATTTTTCCTCCTTTCTTTTTTAGGCTAAGGGAAATAAGTGAGATTTAACAGGACATAGATAAGGAAATAGCTTGTATTTCATAACTGGACACAAGATGTCTAGCTATTTTATTTGTACCAGTTCCATATGCTTCTATCGGTATCTGCCAGTTAGCATATGATATTACAAGTTTCTTAATCTTTGCTTTTGTAATTCTATGCAAAACCAAGTTAACTTTTAATAATAGTTCCTGAAGCCCTTGATACTAAAGCATTTATGCACCCTATCACTATTATGACACGCTCCTCTGTAGTATGCCATACATAGCCACCATGGGGGATTTTATCTTCATTGTCAAGACCAAAGGCTGCCAATTCCACTGCTTGCAGGGCATATACCTGATCGGGTCGCATTATCATATGTTTGCTGTTTTCTTCGTCTTCGTCGATAATTAAGTAGTCACCAACTAGCTGGTGAGCCATTGGTATCATTAGAAAACTGGCTATAACCTCTTTCCAATCGTTGATGGGTTATTGTCTCTATCTGCCCAGCCAAAGACAAACTTTGGATTAAAGTCATTTATAGTCTTTGGAGTTGCAAAATACCTTGTGGCTACTTCTGAAGTGACAACCATTATTTAGGAAAAAGCCATAAAGTTATTGGTATATTCGCCATCTCCATAGTATCTTTTAAACTGATAAAATGCCTCTGTTAAGGACTTGTCCGTTCTCTTTTGCTCAATATTAATTAAGGGTAAACCATTGATTAAAAGGACTATATCAAAACGGTTACCATTAGGTGTAGATACTTCACGGGCTATGGTATAGCTGGAATCACCACCGCTGACCTGTGCCTTTTTAAATATAGTCACTTAGTGTAAAATGATTGTAGGAAAAAAATAAAAGAGAATAACTCCTTATGTTATAATGCAAGTGCCAAAACCCACAAATAACAAAGAAAGGAATCATTCTCATGAATACTATTGTACATCAAATTATCGAAAAAATCATTAGTGGAAGTAACGAAAATTTAGAAAGTCTTTTTAAAAAGGATAAAGATATATCAACCTATATATTAAACACAAAAGGAATGTTAAATGGAATAGGGACAGATCTTGTCAAGATGGCATTAGAAATGGCAGATGAAATAGTCAAAGAATCAAGCAGCAGAAAAGAAAACTGGAATGTTCAAAGAAAAGCTGATGAGAAAGTATTATTAACACTGTTTGGAGAAGTTAATTATAAGCGAACCTATTATAAACATAAGCACAATAAGGAATATAGCTATCTATCAGATGAGATACTTTGCCTATCCCCTCATGAACGAATGGATGCTTCTCTTGAAGCAGAATTAATCACAAAAACCACCGATTTATCTTATGAAAAAAGTGGGAAAAGGTCAGCAACAAATTTACGTATTAGTAAACAAACAGTAATGAACAGTATTAGAAACTTAGGAGCGCTAGATTATGATGCATTGATCCCAACTACTAATTTGAAAGATCAAAAGAAGGTCAAAATTATATATATAGAAGCAGACGAAGACCATGTTGCTATGCAAGATGGTAGTAATAGACAGGTAAGATTAATCTATGTTCATGGAGGAAGAAAAAAACAAGCTCAGGGCGTACGCCGTGCAATAGTAAGTTCATCCGCATTGAAGTACGTGGAGTACATATACTCTACTTTTGTATATCGTGCATAATTTTCTAAAACACGGGGATAACTATGGAGAAGAGCATACTCCAATCCTAAATAGGAAATGACCTATTTAGGATTCTATCTAAGAATAGGTAAAACAAGGAATCCACACGAAGAATGGAAATAGTATTAAAGGTAATTTAAGATTTTAAGAAACAACTTATTAAAATGGGTTGAAAAAGTTCTAAGAAGAGTATATAATTAAGATGAAGTTATTAAAATGCATTTAAAAAGTTTAGGAGGGATCTTATGAAAGAATATTTTGAAGGTGTAAGTAAGATTCAATATGAAGGACCAAATTCTACTAATCCTTTAGCATTTAAATATTATGACCCAAATAAAGTAGTGGCAGGAAAACCAATGAAAGATCATTTTAGATTTGCCATGAGTTATTGGCACACTCTAACAGCTATGGGTACTGACGTATTTGGTGAAGGAACAGCCCAAAGACCTTGGGCGGGCAAAGAAGGAATGGAATTAGCTAAGGCAAGGGCTGAGGCAGGATTCGAATTTATGAGTAAACTAGGCATAGAGTATTTTTGTTTTCATGATCTTGATATTGCCCCAGAAGGTAACTCATTAGAAGAAAAATTTGCTTACTTAGATGAGATTTCCGATTATATTTTAGAGTTAATGCAAAAGACAGGTATAAAATGCTTATGGGGAACAACTAATGCATTTGGAAACCAAAGATTTGTTCATGGGGCATCTACCTCTCCTAATGCCGATGTATTTGCTATTGCTGCTGCACAGGTTAAAAAAGCAATGGATATTACCAAAAAGCTCGGTGGAGAAAACTATGTATTTTGGGGTGGAAGAGAAGGTTATGAAACCCTGCTTAATACGGATACAGCCTTGGAGCAAGATAATTATGCAAGATTTTTGCAAATGGCAGTGGATTATGCTAAGAAAATAGGTTTCACAGGACAATTCCTAATTGAGCCTAAACCAAAAGAGCCTACAAAACATCAATACGATTTTGACGTTATGACTGTTTTAGGTTTTCTCAGAAGATACAATTTACAAGATTATTTTAAGGTGAACATAGAAGCTAATCATGCGACATTGGCAGGCCACACATTCCAACACGAACTTAACTTTGCTAGAATCAACGGTGTATTGGGAAGTATCGATGCTAACCAAGGAGATGTAATGTTAGGCTGGGATACGGATCAATTCCCAACTAATATTTATGATGCAGTTTTAGCTATGTATGAAGTACTTAAAAATGAAGGTATAGCTCCGGGAGGATTTAACTTTGATGCTAAGGTAAGAAGGGGTTCCTTTGAGGTAGAAGACCTATTTATCGGATACATTGTTGGAATGGACACCTTTGCTAAGGGACTTATGGTAGCGGATCAAATGCTTTCTGATAAGGCATTAGAAAGTTTTGTAGAAGAAAGATATAAAAGTTACACAGAGGGTATCGGAAAGGATATCGTAGAAAATAAAGTTGGGTTTGAAGAATTAACAGCTCACGCTCTTAAAAATGATAAAGTTGTTAATAAATCTGGTAGGCAGGAAATGTTAGAAGATATCGTTAACAAATACATCTACACTGTATAATCCATTAAACATAGGGTCGTCTTCCATGGCGGCCCGTTTTATATCAAAGGTGAGGAGGAATATAATGATATTTTTGGGGATTGATTTAGGTGCTTCTTCTGTAAAGGTATTGGCAGTAGACCAAGAAGGAAACATTCTAGGAGAAGCATCAAGGGAATATCTGGTACATTATCCTAAAAGCAATTGGGCGGAACAAAACCCTGAGGATTGGTGGGTTAATACCAAAGAAGCAATAAAAGAATTAATAAGTAAAAGCAATATCCCGTCTGATAAAGTCCGCTCCATAGGCTTTAGTGGTCAGATGCATGGATTGGTAGCTTTAGATGAAAGTAATAATGTGTTATTTCCTGCTATATTGTGGTGTGACCAAAGGACCACAGAAGAATGCGAGGATATTACCAATCATTTTGGACAGGAAAAATTAACAGAACTTGTAGGAAATAAAGCCTTAACTGGCTTTACTGCTCCTAAAATATTATGGGTTAAGAAAAATAAACAAGAGCTTTTTGAAAAAATTCGCCATATACTTCTTCCTAAAGATTATATTCGTTTTAAATTGACAGGAGATTATGCAACGGATGTTTCTGATGCCTCGGGAATGCTTCTTTTGGATGTTGAAAACAGAACTTGGTCCCAGGAAATGATAGAATACATGGGAATTGATAAGGATTGCCTCCCCAAATTGTATGAATCCTATGAAATAACAGGGAATCTCACAAAAGAGGTTAAAGAGGAACTAGGGTTAAGTGGAGATGTGTTAGTTGTTGGTGGGGCTGGAGATAATGCTGCTGGTGCTATAGGAACGGGGACTGTAAAAGAAGGGACTGTAATGGTTACCTTAGGAACATCTGGGGTTGTATTTGCCGCCCATGATGAGTATGCAGTAGATAGTAAAAACCGACTTCACGCTTTTTGTCATTCCAATGGAAAATATCATTCTATGGGGGTTATGCTTTCGGCAGCTAGTTGCCTTAAATGGTGGGTGGAAGAAGCAAATAAAGGAATGGATTTTGATGAACTTTTAAATGAAGCGGCGCTATCTAAGCTGGGATGTGACGGTGTAATATTCCTTCCCTATCTGATGGGAGAAAGAACCCCATATGCGGACCCTAATGCCAAGGGAACATTTTTAGGACTCTCTATGACGAGTACAAGGGGGGATATGACAAGGGCAGTTTTAGAAGGAGTTGCCTTTGGACTTCGAGATTCCCTTGAAATTTTGAAAGATATAAAGGTGAATATATCACAAATAATTGCCATTGGAGGGGGTTCAAAAAGCCCTCTTTGGAAACAAATTCTTGCAGATATTTTCGGTCAGACCATAGAAGAAATAAATACAAATCAAGGAGGAGCCCTAGGGGCTGCCATACTGGCAGGAGTAGGAGCAGGGGAATTTAAGACTATTGAAGAGGCCTGCACAAAGTTCATAAAGGTTGTTGGTTCGGTTAAACCTATAGATGAAAATGTAAAAAGATACAATAAAATTCATAAGATTTATACCAAAGCTTACGAATCCTTAAAGGATTGGTTTGAATTAAGTGCTAATATATAAATATAAAAGAAGATGATTTTTAAATCATCTTCTTTTGCTATAAATATATATTTGTTGAGTATCCAAGGTATGCTATAATTTAGTTATAACAAAATATCAATCACATAAACAAAACTTGGGGAGGAATAGTATGAAGGGCTTTCAATTTAGAATAAGGGGAAAGATGACTGTTTTTTTTGCCGCTCAGTTGTTGCTATCAGGGATTATAATTTTTATGTTTATTTGGAATGGCATTAATGAATTAAATGATTACAATATGAATAAACAACTTCAATCTATTATTGACTTAGAATACAAGATATTTTCCCGTCAGTTTGAAGGGGAATGGAATATAAAGAACGGTAACCTTTATAAGGGAGATATTCTTTTAGAAGGAGATAGCGAAGTAGTAGATGCTGTAAGTGGTGCTACAAAATATTCGGTTGCCCTATTTTCAGAGGATAAGGCTATAGTAACTTCCATTAAAGACTCTAGGATTTCAGGAAAAACCTTAGAAGAATTAGGAGCAAAAAGGGAAACTGTAATGGAAGAAGTTCCATTAGAAAACGGCACATATCAGGCAATGCATAAACCTATTTTTGATGGAGAACAAAATTTAATAGGGACTTTTAGCATATGGGTTTTAAAAGAAGATGTTACAGATATAAGTCGTAGGATATTAATGAAAATTATGATGATTACTTTAGTAACGATTCTTATAGTTATTACTGCCGCATTTGCCTTTGGAACTATAATTAATAAATCTCTTTCTAGGGTAATTAGGGATGTTTTAAAAATATCCAATGGGGATTATTCGATAGATACTAAAAAATATAATACCAGCAAAAGAGATGAGGTAGGGGATTTATCCCGAGCTATTGTAGAGATGAAGGAAAGACAAACTAATATATTGATAAATATGTCAGAAAATGCAGAGAAGATGAATACTTCTTCAAAAAATCTCCATGAAACTGCTGAAGTTATTACAGCCCAGGTAGAAGAAATTACTTCTTCTACAGAAGATATAGCCTCTGTTATGGAAGAAATTGATGCCTCTGTTATGGAAGTCAATAACACTAGTGCAATGGTTACGGATAATATTAGAAATTTAGCAGAAGACATAAAAGAAAGCAATTTTACAGTAGAACAGATTAAAGGCAGAGCGGAAAATATGAAAGAGGCATCACAAAGATCTCAGGAAGAGACCAGTATTATATACACACAAAAGCAAGAAAAGATTCTAGAAGGAATCAGAAAAGGAGCAATAGTAAAAGAAATAAAAAATATGGCCCAGCTTATTTCAAGCATTGCTCAGCAGACAAACCTTCTTGCCCTAAATGCCAGTATTGAGGCATCAAGAGCAGGGGAATCTGGTAGGGGATTTGCCGTTGTAGCGGAAGAAATTCGAGTTTTAGCAGAGCAATCAGCAAAAACGGTTACCAATATAGATATTATAATAACTGAAGTATATGAAGCTTTTGAAAGCCTTTCAAGTAGTGGTAAGGAAGTATTAGAATTCATCAATGAAAGGGTTATAAAAGATTATAATTTGATGCTTGAAACCAGCATACAATATCAATCAGACTCTAAATTAGTCGATGAATTGGTACAAAATTTCATACAAACTACACAGGAGATAGCTGCTTCAGTTGAACAGATAAAAGGACAAATACAAAATGTATCCCAAGCAATATCAACAGCTACTCACAATACCCAAAGCATTTCTTTCGGGTTGAGGGAGACCACTGCAACCGTAGAAGGTATAGAATCCGTTGCGGCAATGCAAGCAGAGCTAGGAGATAAATTAACAGCAATCTTAAGTGGATTTAAAGTGAATTAAGAAAAGGGTTTATACCTACTCCATAGGTATAAACCCCATTTTTTCATACATTGCATAGCTAATCTTATTGCTAATGGGAAGTTTATTATCCTTTTGGAACTTATGGATTGCCCCTTTCATTCCATCACCGTATTTCCCATCGCAATAGCCATTATAATAACCCAAATCATTTAGCCTTTTTTGTATCATGAGTACATCAGAACCCGCATCCCCAGGTTCTAACACCCTAAAGTAGTCCCCAAAGGGTCCTAGTATCCCCTTTACTATAGTAACTTTTGTCCCATGGGGAATCGTTTTTTTGAGTTCTTTTGCATCTTTATTTTTCATACGAATGCAGCCATGGGACATAGGTCTGCCAATAGACCAAGGCTCATCCGTACCATGAATACCATATTTACCCCAGGGTACATTAAATCCCATCCAGGTTCCTCCAAAGCCTTCTCCCCAATCGGCCTTAGATATAATGGTCCAGGTTCCAAGGGGAGAAGGGGTACTTTGTTTCCCGCCTGACACAGGATAAACCTTTATTACTTCTTGGTTTTTAAATATATACATTTTATAGTAATCTAAATCGATGTGAATGGAGTATGTGTTTTTGTTTTGCTTAGAAAGAGCATGATA
>JGI24712J26585_10000389_pt1 | contig 37543 bp, 35 predicted proteins | sample BioPla3DNA2_FD_26585 | JGI IMG/M metagenome (IMG submission 26585)
TAAATTCTTATCTTATTTTATTTAATTTATAATAAACTAGTGACTTAAACATTTTATTATTGTATAATATATTTATAGTATAGCCTAATAATAAGCAAACTTAACCCTACACAATATTAACAAGAATATAAATACTATTTCATTATGTAAGGAGACGATATTATGAAGGAATTTAAAGGATATAATCGTGGAATAAATTTAGGTGGATGGCTTTCACAATGTAATCATGAAGAAGAACATTATGTAAACTTTATTACTAAAGCTGATATAAAGCAAATTTCACAATGGGGACTTGACCATGTCAGATTACCTATTGACTATCAGCTTGTAAAAAATTCAGATGGAACTACCAAAGAAACAGGGTTTACATATATAGACAATTGTATTGACTGGTGTAAGGAATATGGATTAAACCTGATTATTGACCTTCATAAAACCGCTGGTTTTAGCTTTGATGAGGCAAATAACTCCTTCTTTGAAAATCCGATACTACAGGACAACTTTATAGAGTTTTGGGAGNATATTGCAGCAAGGTATGGCCAATATAGTGATACAATTGCATTTGAACTTCTAAATGAGGTGGTTGAGGATAGTGTTTCCTCAATATGGAACAACATTGCTAAAAGGGCTATTATAACAATACGCCAAAAGGCTCCTGATACAAAAATAATTATTGGAGGAACTAGAAATAACAGTGTAAAAACCGTAAAGAAACTGAGAAAACCCTTTGATGAAAACATCGTCTATACCTTTCATTTTTATGAGCCGTTAATATTCACACACCAAGGTGCATACTGGATTGAACCTATGCATAAAGATTATAGGGTTGAATACCCTGCGCCAGATGAAGAGTATATTAAAGATTCAAAGAATTATCTCTTCCCGAAGCAAAAAAGTTTTTTAAACAATTGCTCTCCCCTATCAGGTAAAGACTTTTTTAGAAATGTGTTTGCTGAAGCAATAAAGGTTGCAGAAGAACGAAATGTAGCTCTTTATTGCGGTGAGTATGGAGTAATTGACAAGGCATCAGATACTTCTACGATAAATTGGATTTCAGATATTTCCGAAGTATTTAGAGAGTATAATATCGGTCGCGCTCTATGGAATTATAAAGGAAAGGATTTTGGTATTATAGACATTGAGAATAAAGAAATCATGCATAAAATAATCGAAATGTTATAATAAATCTTAGGTAAGCAAAGTGTCCTATAAGTTAAAAGAGTGTTCAACTGAACACTCTTTTTTATTTACATAAAACTATTATCTTGTACGGTGTTGTCTGAGCTGGGATACTCCTTGTTGTTGGCCCATACAAAACAATTAAATTTCGGTCTGTAATTCGTCCAGTAAAATTTTGACCATTTATCAAAGATAATTTTGTATTTCTGGATATGTTTAATCTCAATGTTCCATCGCTACTCTCTAACAGCTCATTAAAATAATCCACTTTAACATTATAATTTTTTGTATTTTTCGCCATAACAATTGCTTTGAACTGTGGTGGGTAAATAAGAGGTGTAGCAGCATTTGCATCATAAAAACCTGTTACAATATCTCCAACATTTACGATAACATTATTTATAAAATATGTATTAGGTGTTATAACAAAGTTTACAACTTCCTTATTTCCATTTGTAACCTCCATTAGTTTAACGCAACCTTCAAGATTGGTATCTCCTGTAAAAAATCCACTTATCTTAGTTACTATACCCGAGAAGGGTTTAAATTTTATCATTAACAACTCCTCCATCTCTTAATTTATTCATCTATACATTATATGCAATAAAAAAATATTATGTCATAAGAAATGAAGAATATTTAGTGTTTTTAAGGCTAATTTGATTTATATACTGATTTAATATTAAAATACTCCTCCAATGTTAAACCGGAATTATACAGCTCTGTTGCAAGCATTGTTCCAACATATCTAAGATGCCATGGCTCATATTTATATCCCGTTATACTTTCCTTTCCTTTAGGATAACGAATAATAAACCCATATTTATGTGCATTTTCAGCAACCCAAGTTCCCTCTCTTGTATCTGCAAACGAATCGTCAATTGTGTTTAGGTCAAAAGCTAATCCTGTTTGATGTTCAGAATATCCTGGTCTTGCTGAAAAAGTATCGGCAACCTCCTGNCCCTCCCTTGCGACATATTTATTATANATCCTGTCCTGGTCTTCATATGAGCGAAATCCTGATGCTATCCAGATATTTAACCCCTCTGCCTTTGCATCCTCCTGCATCTGATAAAATGCATTTACAACAGTTTCATCAAGACTTCCTGGATTATAATCCTTAGGTAATTTATATGACTTATTTACAATTAACACGCCATTTATAAAAGTCGGCTCCTTTGGCTCATCATCAATTGTTACTACAGGTGTTTCAATCACTGGCTGAGTTTCAGATATAATTGTATCAAATGTTGTAATAGTTGTGGTTTCTGCTTCAGTTTCACTTATGCTTGATTCTTTTGTAGTAGATTCATTTTTTCCAGCATTTACAGGCTCAACAAGCAGATTACTGCTATCACTATCTTCTGTTAAATCAAATTTTCTTATTAATAAAATTATTACGGATATTATAAAAATCAGTGCTACAACTATTACAGCAATAATTTGTATTTTCCTCATTTGTTCTCTCTTTTTCTTAACACTCTTATACTTTTTCATATTTACCCCCTACTAAATTATAATCCGTCTAAACATAAACTGCATCCAATTGAATAGATAAAAGGATGCAGTCTGATAGTAAATATTTTATTAATTCATTTTCTTACCACATTTCGCACAGAAAATAGCGTTTTTCATCAGCTTATTACCACATTCAGTACAGAATTTATATNTTTTTTCATTATTTCCTTCTGGCTCTGACTCAGAGTCTTCAACCTGAGCAATTTCATCCACATGCGCTTCATTTTGTATTGTTTTCTCAAGAGCCTGATTATTATTCGTAGTTTCCTTGCTATTCTCTGCAATAGCTTGACTATTTTCTGCAACAGTATGGTTATTCCCTAGTCCAGCACTACTTACAACCTCTTTATTTTGCTGTATTTCGTTACTAGTAGCTTTCTTGACCTTAATTGCTTCTGATGCTTCTGAAATCATTGTCAAAGTTATTGAAATAGTTATCATAGCTAATGCTATAATAATTAATATTCCAACATTTAGTAATATCGTACTTCTTAACTCTTGTGTAATATCTGTAATAAAAGAAAATTTATCAGGCAATGCTACTTTTAAAATCGGTTTCAAGAAAAGTGCTGCTACACCAAATATAAAAGATGGAATTAACAAAGCTATACCATATAACTTAAACAAGCGAATTAATGATACTGAATTTTTTACATATATAATACACCATTGAACAAATACAAACACTAAAACTACTACCATCAATATCATGAACGGTAAAGAGAAAGTAGAATTAATCATACTAACATTATTTTCAAGCTTTGAGTTAAAGTCAGCCAATGGCTTTTCAATTTCTTTTCTTATGTGTTCTTTATCTGCTTCTACAAATTTTAACCCCGTTTCCTTACGAATTATTTCTTTATTTTCCTCAATAAATTCAATTACCACATCAGCTGTTAGAGGCTCAAATTCTTCACCACTAAGCAAATAATTACTATAACTTCCGATATTTTCACAAACAAACTCCATAACATCTGTTTTCGAAAGTATATTTTGAATATTTTTTTCGTCAATTCTCGAATCAGTAACATAAGTTTGTATAAAAGCTGATAATGATTTTTCATCAATCTGCTTAACAGACTCTTCTAAAGTCTGTTCAATAAGAATTTCTCGGCCGCACATATTTAATATCAATGCAGACGAAGCAATTATGATTACTATAAAACATAAAAATGTATTTAAACCCACTAAAAACTTAGGTTTCTTCTTTTTATTATGTTCTGTGGTGCTATTTGTAACTTCAGAAGCTTTATTTTCTTTTATAGTCGTTTCCGTTTTATGTATCATATCTGCCACTTCCTATAGTAAGTTTAATTTAATATGTATCATTATAACACTATTGTATATCTATTGTCAAGCAACAGTAATATCTATTTAAATTAAATGAAATATAAAAATGTATAAATTAATGTTAATTTATACAAACAACCGTTTCTCACTATTTAGAAGAAACGGTTGTTTTTATATCATTTAAGATAAGTATTAAAAAATACTCTTTTTTATTTCAGCAAGGTCAAATGAATTAATTTTTCCATCTCCATTAATATCAGCATTAACAGCTTGTTTGGAAGTAAGAGTACCTGCTCCTAAAAGATATTTCTTAAGCAATAAAATATCCTCAGCGTCAACAATTCCATTTAAGTTTATATCACCTTTAATTTCAATTACTTCATTGCTTTCTCCCTCAAGTAATGCAAGAAGATATATTAATGGTGAGTTCCAGTATGTTGTTACCTCATTTGTTGAGTAGCTTTCAGAATGGTCAACATAGCATTTTGCACTAGGTGCATTTGCAAGATATGCTTTTGCTGCACTGTCCTCCAAACTGGAGTTTACTCCACCAACTAACATACCCTTCATAGCCTGACCCTTTACCATTGATGGTCTATGATGAGGATTCTTAGGAGATAATGTACCATAACCTGTTACAAAACATGTTGCCAATGGGTTTCTTCCTAACAAGTAATGTAAATTTAGTTCAGCTGAGCCTAAATAATCTCTTCCTTCATCTAATTCGGCTGCTATTCCTAGTATTACTCCTGCATTAGCTACTGTCATGTTGCTTCCCCAATTAAACTTAGTAATAGCAACACCATATGAACTATTGACTGTGACTCTATCAAAGCTACTTGCCTGTGCTAAAATTGAATTTCTTATTTTTGTATAAAGCGAAGAGGTTTTATCAATATTTTCCATTGTCAAAATTGCAATATTTCCATAATCACCTACAAGTGACCAATCAAGTCCTGTTCTTGTTGCCATACCTTCTAATACCTGAAGATATTTTTCTTCACCTGTTGCACGATACATTTGCGCTGCCGCCCAATAACGCTCATCATAGTCAGATGTGTCACCATAATCACCTGTGTATATATCCTTCGGATTGCTGAAAATTAAATTTGGATTGTTTTCAAGAAAGCTCCATGCCTTCTTTGCTGCTTCTAAACAGGTTTCTGCAAAATTTCTGTCAATATCATAATAGAACTCATATCCCATAGCCATTACTGCTGCAAAATCAGCAGTTGCTGTTGTAGAAACAGGTGTAACAATTAATTGCCCTATTTCATCTTCTGGCATAATATATCCTGCAAAGTCCTGGCAGGTTACCTTGTGATAAACTCCTCCTGATTTTGCCTGCATTTTTAATAGCCATGTCAATCCATATCGTGTTTCATCAAGTATATCCGGAATACCATTACCACTTTCAGGAATATTTAAATCGTCACCAAAAATCTCAGGGTTTGCATCATAAGCATATAACATATCTGCAATAGTTTTTGCTGCTGGAACTACATATCTACCATAATCTCCAGCATCATGCCAGCCACCGCTAACATCAATTGTTTGGCTTGTTCCATAAATTATTGCCTTGCTTGTATGACATTCTGCATGACTAATCTCACTATCCTCTATTGCAACTCCGCATCTTTGTAAATACATCATACGCACTGCATCATCAAGAAGATTTTTATAAACATTTTCAGAAATTTTAAATTCAAAAGAATCCTCTAAATTGCCGCATTTAATATAGTAGTTACCAGGTTCAGTTACTTCTGAAAAATCACCAAAATAGTTTGTTTCACCAGCACTTGTATTAGGCTTTTCACCATAAAGTAAACCAGTATAAACCACTACACCTGTATCAGCGTTTATAACAGAAAATTCTTTCTCATCGGTTATATTTCTAAATACAGCTATTTTTTTGCTTTCTGGCTTATAACCAACCTGATTTATTAAAATAGATTGCATATCATTCTCGGATACTGGTAAAGTTACATTGCTATCATCAATTAACTCCAATTCAACATTATCTAAATAAATTGTATGTGGTGGTAAATCTTCTCCCTGATCACCGCAATTGAACACTAATCTAGACATTATGTCATTTTCCTGTAACATTGTAAATGTATAATCTACTTTTAGTGGTTCCTGTGTTAAATCCAAGCCCTTCCATGTGTAAGCCTGATATGTACCACCATTCTGCTGAATCATGCCTTCAACTCTACGGTCAATTGTAGAAGAAATTTCATAGCTTAAACGATAAACTCCATTTTGATATAACGGAATTATATCATAAAAAAGCTGTACACTATAGTTAAGTGTTCCTACTGAATTAACTTTTAAAGCTAATTTCCCATTTTCCAATAATAATGAAGCATCCCCTCCACTTGCACGATAGATATTCCAACCAGTAGTGTCTCTGTCAAATGTTGAGTTGCTGATTAAATTCTTGCTTTCAGCATTAACTATTTGATTAATACTGTCAGTCATAAAAGAACCCATTATTACCATAGAACATGCTATGGAAACTGCTAAAATTTTTTTCAATAGCTTTCCTTTAGTTTTCATAAATTCCTCCCTGTTCATAGTAATTTGTACAAATTACCTTAATTTTTTTTATAATAGATAATTTTATTATAAGCTATTGACAAATGCTTGTAAATGATATATAGTACAGATATTATGAACTTTTATGTAAAAGAGGTGTAATTAATGATAATTAATAATGTTGGATATAACCATTGCCATGACGCAGATTTTTATATTGACCGTCCCAACGGAAGCGGTGATTATCTTTTACTACTATTGAAAACAGACTCCATCTTCACTCTAAATGGAAAAGATGTTAAAGTGAATAAAAATACTTTTTTTATTTATAAGAAAGATACACCACAATATTATCGTTGTATGCCACAGCAAACATTCTCAAACGATTGGGTTCACTTCCTTTTTGAAAATAACGAAGAAGAGGAATTTCTTTCTAGAGGAATACCATATAATACTCCCATTAAAATGAAAAATTTGTACTTCTTAAGCTTTTGCATAAAATCCTTAGCCTACGAAACCTACTCAAATAATTTATACAGAGATGATAATATTAACAAATATATGTTTCTGATATTTAATAAAGTTTGTGAAGAGCTAAACAACCCATCAAATATAATCCCAAGTACATATTATGAAATGCTTTCTACTATTAGAAATAAAATTTACAGCAGACCTTATGAAATGCGAACTATTGAAAGTACTGCTCATGAAGTAAGAATGAGTACATCAAATTTTCAGCAGCAATATAAAAAACACTTTGGAGTTTCATTTATCCAAGACTTAATTAATAGTAGAATGGAATATGCAAAAAAATTACTCCTTAATACAAACTTAAGCATTAACGAAATATCCAAACAATGTGGTTATAAGCACTACGCACATTTTACAAGGCAATTCAAAAAAATTAACCATGTGACTCCTATGAAATACAGACAAATCAATCAATAATTTTATCTTGTGTTGTATGCTATAACGATAACGATATACCTATATCTGTCAATAATCCCTTTAACTCAGGATAAGGCATTACATATCTTTGATTTAAATATCTCAAAGATGCAGCCAATTCACCATCTGGACCACCTAATTGAGTAATAATAGCCTTAGCTAATTTAGGGTTTGGATTTTTTATATTAACAGGATACTGTAATTTTTTTTCATAACTCCACATTATTAATTAGCACTCCTTTCCCATGGCCAAGGACTGTTTATCCAAGTCCACTGTTCCGTACTTGTAACCTGGTCTGTAGTAATTGGACCATACTGTCTTATATACTGTTCATATGCCTTGTTTCTTAATTCTTTATATTTCTGGTAATACTGTAATGCTGCTGCACATCCTGGATGAGTATCCAGATATAAATTTAACTCCTTAATCGAAAAATCATATATTTGTATTATTCTCAATAATTTCTGTCTGTCATTCATATCTATACTGCACTCCTTTTAAATGGCAAGTCTAGACTTGGAAATATTGTGCCTCTTTCAAAACCTAGTTGTGCATCATAAGGCTGCTCCCATGGTTGAAATGGAACATATGTCATTCCAAGGGGAGTAAGCTCTGGAAATCTTAAGTCCGGATTATAATTCGGATTCATTGAATTTGGCATTGCTTTATCATAATTATTGTAATTCAATTTCAAGCCCCTTTCATAAAAATATTTATCTAAATTGTACAGTGAGTGTACATAATATATATTATGATTTAAGGGAATTTAGGGTTACTTAATGCTAACTTATGGATAAATTTATAACACCTCTATTTTTAAAAATCAAATACATAAAATAAGCATATCACTCACATTTTTTACTACATTTGTAATATCTAAAACTAAATCCATTCTATTTATCATTGTATAATCTTATCAATAAAAAATAATAACTTAGAGGTGATTTATTATGGCAAAGGATAGTCAGCTTGACCCAAAGGAAATACGAAAAATGAAATCAAAAGATGGCCCCACTATGGCAGAAAGTGCACTTGATGGTGAAAGCATAAATATCAAAAAACAATCAGGAAACAGGCATAAGCCCGGAAATGATAAATAATCACCAAATATAAGCATTTTAATACAAATGTCGTAGTAGTTCATTTAACAAAATAATACGCTGTCTGTAAATCTTACAAACAGCGTATTTATGTGGCTTATTTGGCGGAAAGAGAGGGATTCGAACCCTCGAAACGTTTCCGTTTACACGAGTTCCAGTCGTGCGCCTTCGACCAGCTCGGCCATCTTTCCGCATATGAATAAAAATGGTGCGAGTGACGGGACTTGAACCCGTACGCCTAAACACACGCCCCTCAAACGTGCCTGTCTGCCAATTCCAGCACACTCGCATGTCACGCATTATATTATATCAAATCATAATAATATTGTCAAGTCTTTTTAAAAAAATAATATATCAAGATGCTTGCATTACAAAAAAACCATATGCAAATGCCAATTAACACAGCATATGCATATGGTTTTTTAAATTTACTGATTAATTAGCACTCTTTTTAGCAATGCTAAATCTATAGCATTAAGTACCTTATCACCATTCATGTCTGCCATTTCAGCCTGCTTTTCAGTAAGTGGCTTAATTTTTGTCAAGTGTTGTTTCAATAATTTGACATCAGCAGCAGATATGGTTCCATCCAGATTGATATCGCCTATCTGAATATCATCACCGACATAGTTAACCAATAAATAGTCTAAATATGTCCATCCCTCATCACTTACTAATTTAATAGTATTAGTACCTGACTTCAATTCTACTAAGATAGCATCTGTTTCAGTAAATAACAACGAATGTGGAAAAAATGCAGTACCCACAAACTCACCATTTACATAAAGCTCCTGAGTTTTTCCGGATTTCTCAAAATTCTGCTGATATCCGTAACTCAAAGCATAAAAACCATCCTTGCCAACAGTTACAGTTTGTTCAATATAATCACCAGCACCTTGTAAATAAACATAACCTGTACCAGAGCAATACTTATAATTTATAATCTGTGTACCCTCATTACGACTTACTATGCCATCTTCACATTCGTATGCTCCTTCAATATCCCAATTGCCACCATTTCCACGCTCATAACCATAAAGGTCAGTTGGAAGCTCATCCAATGTAATAACATATTCACTATTATAAATTTTATCAAGCATTTCAGGAGTATTTGTTACTCCATCAGTAATAAAGCTGCCATACCAAGGACAGAAGTAGGACCACCATGCCCCCTCATTTACCATGTTGGTAATATCAGGAATAATATCGTTTTCTGACAATGCTACCATCTTTGTATCCCCTGTTACATTAACTAATGTGAGGAACATTGATGTGGCAGCACTTGTCCCCCATCTATAAGGAGAGCCTTCATACTTATCATATGCAACCATATCCACATATTCATCGCCTGGATACCATTGTGCGGAGTTTGCATAATCATATAGATTTACTTCCCAGATACAATTATGTATTCCATAATCCTCTGTTAATGTTTTATATAATAATTTCCATAGTTCACGATATACATCTGCTCCAGCAGAACCCCACCAGAACCATGCTCCTGAACCATCTGTGTTGTTATTTCCCTCTGCCTCATGGAAAGGACGAAGAATAACTGGAATACCTTCCTCCTGTAGGATTAAAAGTTGTTCAGCCATATCTTCAATTGCCATCATTAAATATGCATATTCCTTAGTTGAACTATCCAAACAATTTGCTGTGTTAAATGAAGGAGTAGGCTTATATGTACATTTCTGCCAATCAACTGATTCACCCAATACATAATTGTCAAAATCAACAGGTACATTAATATGCCAGCATGCAGTTGCTATACCACCACGCTGTTTTACCCATTGAATCATTCTGCCAGTTGTTCCATCCTCCCAGCCATATAGAGGATTATAGTTCATAAAGTCAAATCCACGAATAGCAGGATACTTACCTGTTATATTATAAATATATTCAAACTCTAACTCGTAATCACCATCATTACCACTGCCGTAAATCTCCTGCTGACCAGAAATTATCTTATTTCCATACATTTCCGTTAGATACTTCATCAATGCTTTAGTTTCAGGAGTGGCTTTCGAGTCACATGGTGTTGGGTCAATTTTTAATTCAGGCATAACTGCATAATCAAATGTAACTGTATCATAAAGTATGAATCCCCAACCACCGAATGCACCTACTTCAATAGTGTGTGTACCCTTTTCAAGATAGAAATATCCGAAGCTATAATCCATCCAATCCCCATTATTAGGAATATAGTTAGAGCTCACTACTTCACCATCAATTGCAAGAGTTTGCAATCTAGTACTACCAATTTCGCCCAAATACATCCAGCAGCGTGTTATAATTTCATACATAGCACCTTCTGTAACAGTGACATCAAAAGTGAATCCTCCTGAATTTGATGCCCAAACAAATCCTTCACCTGAGTAACCAGGATACTCATCGTTATAAACCTTTGTCGCAACAGTTGCTCCAGAGGTTAATGTGCAATTTTCCGCTTCATCTGTAAAAATAGGCTGTGTATTTTCAGTTTTTGTAATCAATACTTTATTGTCTGATAATAGCTTTGTAGACTCAGCTGACCATACTGTGCTTCCAACGGAAAAAGCCAAAGCCAAAGCAGCAATACTGCTACCCATACGCTTTAAAAATGAGTTCATAGAAAAACCTCCTCATAATGTTAAGATATTGCTATTATATCATTTTTTCATCATTTTTTCAATATATAAAATAAAAAATAGTGAAATAGTTGGTNTCAGCANNCATTTCACTATCCTATATAAATTAATAAAATTATGCGTTAACGTCTACACCTCTCATAATTGCTTCTAAAATCTGAGGATATTCCCAGCTCAATGTCTGTCTTCTAAATAGCCCGAAGTTTTCTCCACTGCTTGTAAAGAGGTTATTATCCCACCAGATGCAAGTAATTTTTCTCTTCTTAGCCTCAGCAAAGAAATGCTCGGCCCAAGCAGCCCTTATAGCCTCATTATTTTTGTTCAAAGCACCGCATTCACCCATTACAACTGGAATGCCCTTGCTTACAAACTTATTATACAATGTATCAAACATTGCTGAAACATCACTGTATTCTGCAGCTGTTCCCCACTCTGAAGTTCCGCTAGTATTCAATGCAAAATTATATGGGAAGTAATTGTGAATTGATACAATTATTCTATCATCATCAGGGATTTTAAATCCTTGCAATGAATCATACATACCAGCTGCATATGGCGTAACCATCAAATGCCTGTATTGATTGTTCCCGCCAGAGCTTCTTACAGTTTTAACAAATGCCTCAAGCAACTTGTTAATAACCTCTCTTTCCTCCGGAGTACCACCACTCCATTCCTTTGCACTGCCTTCTGTTCTTGGCTCATTTAGACCTTCAAATATTAAACGCTCATCATAATCTTTAAATCTGTCAGCAATCTGAGCCCAGACCTTTGATATTCTATCAACCAGCATTGTCTCATTTTCAGGTAATGGCTTTAACCACGAACCCTCATGATGTGTATTTAAAATACAATACATATCATTATCTATAACATAGTCAACAACCTCTTGAACACGGTCGAGCCATCTCTCATCTATAATATAGTCTGGACCTTGCCCTGTAAACTGATGCCATGTTGTAGGGATTCTGACTGTATTAAATCCAGCTTTTTTTATCTCATCAATCATTGCTTTAGTTGTAATCGGATTACCCCAAGCTGTTTCAAGCTGTGAGGGTGTCGGATTATTTTCCCAATAAATTGAATCCAGTGTATTACCTAAATTCCAGCCGACCTTCATATCCTGAACTATTTCCATTGATGTCATATTGCTAAATCCGTCAGGAGTTTCATCCTTTGGCTCTTCCTCAAGACCTAAAAGAATAGCCATCAGCGTATGTAAATCGAAAATATTAATTTTTTTATCTTTATTTAAATCAAATTTTTCGGAGTCAAAGGGTTCTATTTTGATATTCAACAAGTATTTTCTAAGTGTAACCACATCTACAATGCTATATTTACTATTTTTAACATGAGGATTAACTTCCTTTTCCTCCTCATTCTGGCTACCACCTAGTAAATTACCATTTACATCATAGTATCTTATAGCATCTACTGAAAATTCACTTGCTCCNTCAGCAGTTAATATAACCTGAGTGCCTTCCNTTTGAGCAGATGTAAAAAATGGTGCTCCGTTATCCTTCTTAAATTCAAGTGTTATCTCTCCCATTCCATAAAAATTATAGGACGGAAGATTCTCATATTCCCAGCCAGATGGACAAAACAGAATCTTAGCAGACTGATTCCATCCGTCCATTACAAAAAGATTACCTGTCACTGTGCTATCATCATTATTCACAGNAGCAGTTCCGTCTATATCCACCTCAATTTCATGAACCTTAAGTACATCAGAATAATCCAAAACATCATATGGACTTTCACAATATAACCCTTCAGTCCAAGATTGTCCTGGCATAGGCTTTGGATTAGTTATCGCTGCACTGGCTGTTAACAGTAAAGTTGATACACCAAACAGCATCAGACAAGACAATGCTGAGGCTAATAATTTCTTCATTTTTCAATCCCTCCATACAAATTTAATACAATTACAGTATAAAGGAAAGGTTTGTATCTGTCAATAATATTTACTTATATTAAATTTTTACTATAATATGAACTTCTCATAGCTTATATTAATAAAACTTGTAATTAACAATTTGGGATAAAGCAATGTGAAACTTTGAAAACCTATTGTCAAGTGCTTCTGTTGCAGGAGATTTCAAATTAATATTACCATTATTTTCGTCACATGCTCTCATTCTTAATGAGTATATTGCTCTTTCTTCCTTATCATATGAAGTTATAAAGCTGGAATCAAACTCCTTGCAATAGAAAGCAATAATCCTCTCCTCAGAATCTAAATAATCATCATTTGTAAAAAAGCTACACCTAGCCTTATACTCAGTGCTTTCAGCTGAACCTAATGATTCAGTTTCTATCTTAATAACTATGTAATTACCATTTCTCCTAACATTATATATAATAACATCAGTTTCAATCTGATTTTTCACAACATGCATAAATGTAGCAATCAATACTGACATGAACCTGTCCAAATCAGTTTTAATATATAGATCCGGTTCAATTTCAGACTTTATAATAATATTTGAATTCCTGAGAATACTTTTACATGAGTCTAGAAAACTGTTTATATTTTTAGAGGCATCAACTTTTTTTACATCAATAAGACTTCGCTTACTCTCAGTATATCTTGCAATTTCCAATATATTCATAACTGACCTTAACATCTTAAAGCAACTATTCACACTAATGTTTAAATATTTTCGCTCATCATAAAGAAAATTCTCTTCAAGACAATTATCAAGAATATTATTTGCAGTAACTATCTCAAATACTGTTTCCCTTATTTTCGCAATTTTATTGTTAAGAAACTCATAAAACTCAGTAATATTTAAAAATGAAAGCAATATATCTTTATCACTAATCTCAATAATATATACTCCTGCATAAAGATTAGGATAGTTTATCAGCTTATATGAAAAGGTTTGTCCATTAATTTTTGTATTGTATTCACCACTTTCAAGTTTCTCCTTACCATCTTTATTCAATAGTTTTGCACAATTATTTATAATTTTATATTCATCATTATTTGTCCAAATTACATTATAATCATAATCAGTAAATAATACAGCCCGATTCGAATAGTTATATAAATCCTTTAAAATATCTATCTTCTCGTTATCACTCATACTTTACCTCCAAATTAAAAACAAAGCAAAATCCTATAGCTAATGATACATTACTCATAAAATTTTGTAGCAAAAGAAAGTAAATCTACACTACAGAATTTTGTATACATCTACTATTATATACTTTTTTTAAAAAAATTCAACCAATTTCCTTAGAGAATTCAAAAAATAAAACTTTTTTATCAAATTCATCTTTTATTTTTCAATTATAGCATATTTTTGTTAACCTTGTATGTTTTTTTTGTAAAAATGTAAATAAATTTGGTTACAAATAAATTACTATACATTTTTTCGAATATATTTCTAATCCTTTTTATTAATTATATAAATATTCCATAAATATTGAAGTTTTTTTCACAAACTACTTGAATATTTCTAAAATATAGTGTAGAATAATAACATAAATATTTTAGGAGGTATTTAATTTATGGCAGTTAAAGTTGCTATTAATGGTTTCGGCCGTATCGGTCGTCTAGCTTTCAGACAAATGTTTGGTGCAGAGGGTTACGAAATCGTAGCTATCAATGACCTTACAAATCCAAAAATGCTTGCTCATTTGCTAAAATATGATTCTGCACAAGGTAGATATGCTCTAGCAGATAAGGTTGAAGCTACTGAAGATTCTATTATTGTAGATGGTAAAGAAATAAAGATTTATGCTAAGGCTAACGCTGCTGAGCTTCCATGGGGCGAACTCAATGTTGATGTTGTTCTTGAGTGTACAGGTTTCTATACATCAAAGGCTAAATCACAGGCTCACATTGATGCTGGTGCAAAGAAAGTTGTTATTTCTGCTCCTGCTGGTAATGATTTGCCAACAATCGTTTACTCAGTTAATGAAAAAACTCTTACAAAAGATGATACTATTATCTCTGCTGCTTCATGCACAACAAACTGCTTAGCTCCTATGGCTAATGCATTAAATAATTTTGCTAAAATTACAAAGGGATTCATGACTACAATTCATGCTTACACTGGTGACCAGATGGTTCTTGATGGTCCTCACAGAGGTGGTGACTTGAGAAGAGCAAGAGCTGCTGCTGTTAATATTGTTCCTAACTCAACTGGTGCTGCTAAAGCTATCGGTCTTGTAATTCCTGAATTATCAGGTAAGCTCGATGGTTCTGCTCAAAGAGTTCCTGTTCCAACAGGTTCATCTACAGAACTAGTTGCTGTTGTTGAAAAGGAAGTTACTGCTGATGAAGTTAATGCTGCTATGAAGGCTGCTTCTAATGAGTCATTCGGTTATACTGAAGAGCCATTGGTTTCTTCCGATATCATCGGTATTACAGTAGGTTCATTGTTCGATGCTACTCAAACTAAGGTTACTCCTCTTGGCGATGGTAAGTCATTAGTTAAGGTTGTTGCATGGTATGATAATGAAAATTCATATACATCACAAATGGTTAGAACTATTAAGTTCTTCGCTGAATTAGGTTAATTCATTAGTAAGTTATTATAATAAAAAAACAGTTAACATTATTTTCATAATGTTAACTGTTTTTCTTTTTTACATTTGACTCTTAATAAGCTTCAACGCTCCTTTTTCAAGCCTTGAAACCTGTGCTTGTGATATACCTATTTCTTCTGCAACCTCTACCTGCGTTTTGCCCTGAAAAAATCGTAGGTATAGAATATTTTTTTCTCTTGGATGCAGTCTTTTTATCGCTTCTCTAAGTGAAATCTCATCTAGCCAATTTTCAACATTATTCTTATCACTTATCTGGTCCAAAACATAGAGAGTATCACCAGAATCTGAATAAACAGGCTCATATAAGGATACTGGCTCACTTATACTTTCCAACGCTAGTACTACCTCAGATTTTTCTACGCCAACCTCCTTAGCGATTTCTTCAATTGTGGGGTCTCGTTGATGCTTATTTGTAAGAATCTCCTTAGCCTGCATAGCTTTATATGCTAAATCTCGCATTGAGCGGCTTACCTTTATATGGTTATAATCCCTCAAGTATCGCCTTAATTCGCCAGATATCATTGGTACACAATATGTGCTGAATCTCACTCCTTTTGTCAAATCAAAATTATTTATGGCTTTTATCAGTCCTACAACACCAATCTGAAATAAATCATCAATATCTTCTCCTCTGTTTGTAAATCTTTGTATAACACTTAAAACCAATCTTAAGTTACCTTTAATAAGCTTATCTCTAGCTGCTTTACTTCCCGTCTCTTGTATTTCCTTTAACAATTCCATCTTCTCTGATTCTTTTAAAACTTCAAGCTTAGAAGTGTTAATCCCAGATATTACAACTTTATTATAAGCCATATCAACTACCTCTCAAAATGTTCTTGCTATAATTATTGACAGTTGATATGGTTATAATCAATTTATAAAAATGTAAGTATTACCAGCTTAATTTTATATTTTTTCTAATTCACATCGTAACTTTTTTATTATTTTCTTCTCAAGTCTTGAAATATATGATTGCGATATTCCTATTATATCAGCAACCTCCTTTTGTGTTTTTTCACGGCCATCAATTAAACCAAAACGCATCTGCATTATCATTTTTTCTCGCCCACCTAAAGAATCTATTGCTTGCCTTAGCATACACTTCTCTGCTTCACTTTCTATACCCTTGTTCACAATATCATCATCCGTTCCTAAAACATCTGATAATAGCAACTCGTTTCCATCCCAGTCAATATTTAAAGGCTCATCAATGGATATCTCATTTCTGTACTGTGATGATTTCCTTAAAAACATCAGTATTTCATTTTCTATACAGCGTGATGCATATGTAGCCAACTTAATATTCTTATTCGGACAGAATGTATTTACTGCCTTAATCAAACCTATTGTCCCAATTGAAACTAAATCCTCAATTCCAATTCCCGTTGATTCAAACTTTTTTGCAATATAAACAACTAATCGCAAATTATGAACAATCAATTTTTCCCTTGCCTTGTCATCATTTTTAGCAAGAAGTTGAAATGTTTCCTCCTCCTCTTCCTTAGATAGCGGTGGTGGCAGAGTTTCTGACCCATTTATATAATATACGGCATACTTGCCAAATTTAATCCTCTTTCTTACAAAAAATAAATTAATTTTCAAAAATATTTTTTGAACAAATTTCATTCTTATCACCATCCGTTAATTTATTAAAAGCTATATAGTTAGTAGTTTAGGATTAAAAATTGCATCTGTTTGTTTTGCATTAACCCCAATTAATGCATCTACTTTTCTTATTTTCTTTGTTTTCTCTTCTCTAATAATAACCTCATCAGGTCTAAAGACTGGTATAATCCCACTTTCACTTATTGTAGAAAATGGTATAAGCCTAAAACCCTTTGGCATTTTTTTGCATATTTGACTGTAATCAATTGCATTAAAACTAATATCTTCACTAAATAACCTGCAAATATCCTTTTCACTGCAAATTATAACAGGCTTTCCACTAAAGCTATCAATAAGTGAATTTCCCGTATCCAAAAGTCCATCAATTGAAATTACTTTATCTGCTAACTTTATTATCACTGTGTATTTACCATTATCATTTTTTCCCTTATCCAAAATCAGCCTAATTAAACATATTGTAGCATAGGCAATAATCGTACATATCACAAGTGTCAATAATGAAAAATCTATGTATATTGATGAGTTATTATATCCCATAAACGATGGCTTAAATATTACATACATTGCAAGCATTATGCCTGCAAATACAAAATTCATTCCATAAAAAAATAGTATAAGCTTTAAAAGTTGACGCTTATCTTTAATTCCAAAAGCTATTGATACAATTAGTACTGCAGCGAACATCTTGATAACCAGATTAACAACAAATCCAACATCAGGCAAAAGTATCATCAGCGAAAATAAACTTCCAACCATTGATGATATTACGCATCTATATGTTTTTAAACCTGTATGAGTTATTCTCGCTGTTGCCTTTATCAAAAAATAATTCACATATATATTTAAAATAATAAGAACATCAATATAAATATAATCCAAGCTGCAACCCTCTGTTCCTTTTAAATTTAGGTTTAGTTATATTATATAGTCAAGCTCATGTTAAATCTGTCGATTTCAGGTAAGCTAATTCACCTAATCTTTTTTCGGCAGTATAAACAAAAAGCCCCCTCAAAATTTTGAGGGGACTAGCATTATATATATCATTTTTTAAGACATGAAGGCTGAAAAAGCCTTATATGCCATATATACATCTAATTTTGACACAATTTCATAAGGTGAATGCATTGACAATACCGGAACTCCAACATCAATAGTATCAACATCAAGATTTGCAACATATGCAGCGACAGTTCCGCCACCACCTAAGTCAACTCTTCCAAGCTCACCTGTCTGCCATATAATCTTGTTTTCATTAAATATTTTGCGAATCTTGCCCACAAACTCAGCTGATGCATCAGAGGTTCCTGCCTTGCCTCTTGAGCCTGTAAACTTAGTCACAACTACTCCATAGTTAATGTAAGCAGCATTTCTCTTTTCAAGAACATCAGGGAATGTAGGGTCAAATGCAGCATTTACATCGGCAGATAAGCATTCTGAATTTGAAAGAACCGTTCTACCTTCAACACCAAATCCCTTTGCCAGATCTTCAATGAAATACTTTAAATATGCTGACCTAAGTCCAGTATTACCATCACTTCCTGTTTCTTCTTTATCAGCTAACACAACCATTGCTGTTTTCTTTGGATTTTTGCATTTCAAGATTGCTTGAAATGTTGTATATGCACAAACTCTATCATCATGACCATATGCACCAATCATACTTCTGTCAAATCCGATATCCCTTGCTTTAAATGCAGGAACAGCCTCTATTTCAGCAGATATAAAATCATCCTCAACAATACCATATTTTTCATTAAGTATTTTCAAAATATTTAGCTTGACCTTTTCACTTATTTCATCGTCCTTAAAAGGCCTTGAACCAATCAATATATTTAGCTCCTCACCTTTTATTCCCTCTGCAAGATTACGCTTCATCTGATCAACAGCAAGATGTGGTAGCAAATCATTGACACAGAATACAGGGTCGCCTTCCTCCTCACCGATATTAATTGTAATCTTTGTATTATCAGCCTTTACAATCACTCCATGTAATGAAAGAGGAATTGCAGCCCATTGATATTTTTTTATCCCACCATAATAATGAGTCTTGAAAAGTGCAAGTTCACTCTCCTCATATACAGGACATTGCTTTAAATCAAGTCTTGGTGAATCAATATGTGCTACACATAAATTTATACCATTCTCTATCGGATCACTACCTATTACAGAAGCAATAACTGCCTTGCCACGATTATTATAATAAATCTTATCGCCAGCATTTAATTCCATTCCAGCTTTATATTCCTTAAATCCATTTTCCTCCAAAGACTTTATTGCATATTCAACAGCCTCCCTTTCGGTTTTTGAAACATCAAGAAAACTTTTATATTTTTCACAAAACTTATCTGCCTTTTTGATTTCATCATCCTTTAAAATTAAACCAGCATTCTTTTTATTTGAAAACAGCGACTTTTTTAAATCTTTTGCATCAGTATTTCCCTTACCCATACCTATACACCTCCATATATATCCTTTGATTCATATCTATAATACTTATATTGCTTTATTATTGTAATAATCCTTAATTTTATCCGAAACTTCTTTTGCAACTGCATATAAATTATCTAAACCCTTATTATTTTTAATAATAAAGTCTGAATTTTGTTTAAAAAACGCTTCATCAAGCTGGGAATTAATTCTGCTCTGTGCCTCTGACTCAGATAAGCCGTCCCTTTCCATAATTCTTTCAAGCCTGATTTCCTGCTTTGCTACAACGGAAATTATTAACTCACAAAAATCATCAGCTCTACTTTCAAATAAGGTCGGAGCATCAAGCAAAATCAATTTTTTCCCTTTGTCCGAATTAATCTTTATTTGATTAAGTATCTCTGAAGTTATGTAAGGATAGCTTATACTATTCAATTGTTCCAGCTTACATTTATTATTAAAAACAATATTGCTAAGATATTTTCTGTCCAATTCCCCATCCTCTGTCAATATTTCCTCACCAAAGCAATCAGCTAATTCACTTAGACAGGGTGAACCCTTCTTCATTACATCTCTAGCAATAAAATCTGCATTTATTACAGTAAAACCATTGCTTTCAAAAACCCCGCATACTGTTGTTTTTCCAGCACCAGTTTGTCCGGTCAGCCCGACAACCATAACACCATCTAAACTATTCATAACTTTATCACCTCAAATCCCGCGGCCCTAATCAAACGGTTATATACAGCAAGTCCAACTCCATTTTTCTCAGGAGTGCGAACATAAACCGTTTCAGCACCTACTTTGTCTAATTCTCTAAGTTTTTCAAACAGCTGATGTGCCTGTTCATCACTATTATTTCCATAAGTTAAATGTTGATACGGAAAATCTTTTGATTCCCTATCATAAATCAATGAATATACATTTTCACCATTATGATGGGAAATATATTTCTTAAAGCAATCAAAGCTACCATCAATAATTACGATATTAGCCTTAGGAGAATAATGTTTATATTTCATTCCTGGAGAACAAACATTGCTCTGATTGGTAACTTCATTCAAAACAGCATCATCAATAATTACTGTTTTGTATATTTGCTCCAAATCCTCTTTAGTTACACAGCCCGGTCTTAAAATTCTAATTGTCTGAGAATCGTCAAATGAAATTACAGTCGATTCTACTCCATAGTGACATCTTCCTCCATCAACTACTACTGATATTTTACCTGTCATATCATTCATAACATGTTCTGCTGTTGTAGGGCTGGGGTAGCCTGATATATTTGCTGATGGCGCTGCAATCGGAATTTCAGCCAATTCTATAATTCTTTTTATAATCGGATGTGATGGCATTCTAATCCCCACTGTATCAAGTCCACCCGATGTAACACCTGGTATAGTATCTCTCTTTTTAAGTACCATAGTTAGTGGTCCTGGCCAAAACTTCTCAGCAAGCTTATATGCTAAATCTGGAATATCTAAGGCTATCCTTTCAAGCATATCCATTCCTGAGATATGCACTATCAACGGATTATCTGCAGGTCTGCCTTTTACCTTAAACACCGACTCGACAGCCTTAGAGTTTGTTGCATCTGCACCAAGTCCATATACAGTTTCAGTTGGTATTCCAACAATTTTTCCATCCCTAAGCAGTTTAGCAGCAATCTCCAAGTCATCTTCATTACATGATAAAAGCTTTGTTTCCTCCATTTATATACTCCAATTCTTCGCTAAATATCCCCGCCAGAATATCTTTCTGTACATATCTATCAGAAAATGCTTTTTAGGCGGATATAACCTTAAAGTTAATTTTAAGTTTGCTTTTTATACTACTCTAATTACCTTCCTGCATTGCAAGCTTTGCAGCCTGATCAGCAGTTGCTAAAGAATCAAAAAGCTCATCAAGATTTCCATTCATCATATCCTCAAGTCTGTATAGAGTAAGCCCTATTCTATGGTCAGTCAGTCTTCCCTGTGGAAAATTATATGTCCTTATTCTCTCCGAACGGTCACCTGTACCTACCTGCATCTTGCGTTCAGACGCTATTTTATCGCTCTGCTCCTGTTGTAAAGCCTCATAGAGCCTTGAGCGAAGAATTTTCATTGCTTTTTCTTTATTTTTATGCTGGCTTCTTTCATCCTGACATTCAACTATGACCCCTGTTGGTATATGCGTAATTCTAACAGCAGATTCTGTTTTATTAACATGCTGACCGCCTGCACCACTCGCTCTAAAAACATCTATTTTTAAATCAGTAGGCAAAATTTCAAGCTCAACATCATCAGCTTCAACTAAAACTGCAACTGTAACTGTTGAAGTATGGATTCTACCCTGTGATTCTGTTTCGGGTACTCGTTGAACACGATGCACACCACTTTCATATTTTAACCTTGAATATGCACCCTCACCCTTTACCAGAAAACTGATTTCCTTAAAGCCACCAACCTCTGTTTCATTAGCATTAAGAACTTCTATTTTCCAATTCTTGCTTTCTGCATACATTGAATACATTCTGAAAAGTGAGTAAGCAAAAAGAGTAGACTCATCTCCTCCTGCACCACCACGAATTTCAATTATAACATTTTTATCATCATTCAAGTCCTTAGGAAGAAGTAAAATCTTTAATTCCTCAGTAAAGTTTTCCATTTTTATCTTATTTTCTTCGTACTCAAGCTGAGCAATTTCCTTAAAATCCTTTTCCATGCCCGGTGAATCAAGTATTTCCTTTGCTTCATTATATGCCTTTTCAGCAGCAAGATACTCCCTGTATTTTTCTACAACAGGTGTCAAGTTTTTATACTCTTGCATCAATTGTTTATATAGATTATTATCATTAATTACATTAATATCCGACAATTTCTCATTAATTTCATTATATCGTTCTTCAGTCAGCTTTAATTTTTCAAACATATAATAAATACCTTACCTTTACTCTATATAATATATATTTATTTTTTTATCTAATAAACAATAACGCTATTGCTCTTCGTTTCTGATAATTTTCTTTATTTTCTTTTCAATCTTATTTCTTGGTACCATAAATTCATGTAAACACTTATTGCAACGAAGCCTAAAATCCATGCCAGAACGAATTACATACATTTCATTACCTCCACAGGGATGTTTTTTCTTCATTATTAGTATATCCTCAGGTCTAACATCCATAAAACTCCTCCATCTTGAAAATACCTATAAATATTTCCCTGTATTAATTCAAAATATGTTTATCTTATATTATAACCTATTTTTTTATACAAGGCAATATTTTCTTTAAATATTTATTAAAAAAAGATGAAAACTATTAATATATTTATTATATTTATTATGAAGGAGTATTCTATGTTAAAAACTATACATGCTGAATTTGATTCAATAGGCTCTGCTGAAGCAGCTGCAAATAGGATTAATCTGAGTGTTTCTGGTATTAAATCCATAGATATACCTGCTTATTCTAAGCCGAAATACTCAAGTATCCAATCCGTTACCGCAAATGCAATGATTCCCTTTTCAGTCCCTACTGCAAATCATACAACACCTTTAATTTTATTTGCTAATAATGTCAACGAAACTGAAATCCCATATCCAACAACTCTTAGTATAACCTGTGATGAAAAATCTATCAAGCTAGTTGAACAATTTTTAATTTCAATGGGCGGTCTATCCATTCATGTAACAAAGCCTGAAACAAATTTTAAAAGACATAATATTTAAAAAGTATATCTTTTAATATTTCCTCATATATTATCATAGTTAACAATATGAGAAAATATGGGAGGTAAAAATGAAAAAATACTATCCGGAGGGCTGTTTGATTGATACGGCTGAAAATATTAGTTCTATAAAAACTCCTTCTGCTTTGCAAGATGCCATGCTTCATGGTAAAATTCTTGAAGCAAGGGCAATAGTTTGTGACAATGAGCATAACCTGATTGTAGATTTACCATGTATGAAAGGCTTTATTCCACGCATTGAGGGTGCCATTGGTATTGATACCGGTGCAACCCGTGATATTGCATTGATTTCTAAGGTTAATAAGCCTGTTTGCTTTAAGGTTTTAGACATTGTTAAAGACGAAAACAATAATCCCCTTGCTATATTATCAAGACGCGCTGTTCAAGAGGAATGCTTTGAAAATTACCTAAGTAAACTACAACCTGGCTCAATCATAAATGCAAGGGTTACTCATCTCGAACAATTTGGATGCTTTGTTGATATTGGATGCGGAGTACCATCCCTGATACCAATTGATGCCATCTCTGTTTCAAGAATATCTCACCCATCTGACAGATTCAGTGTCGGTCAGGACATAAAGGTAATAATAAAATCTGTCGATAAGGATAGAATCTGGCTTTCTCACAAGGAATTACTTGGAACATGGGAGGAAAATGCCGCGTTGTTTAAAACAGGTGAAACCGTTGCTGGAATTGTACGCTCAATAGAAAGCTATGGCATTTTCATTGAACTTACGCCAAATCTTGCAGGACTCGCAGAACCAAAGGAGAATGTAAGCGTAGGTCAGCACGCAAGTGTATATATCAAAGCGTTAATACCTGAAAAAATGAAAGTAAAACTTATTGTAGTTGATGTTTTTGATGCTAGCTATACTACCAATAAAGAGTTAAAATATTTTGTTAATTCAGACAGAATAGACCATTGGAAATACACAACTGAAAATACTGATAAAATCATTGAAACAAGATTTACTGCATCTGAGCAAAGCGTTATATCAAAACTAACTACATAAGTGAAAATTAACATAATTTTTAGAGGTACTTTAAATAAATAAGTACCTCATTATTTTTATTCACTAGTAATTTTGTGACGATAAGCCAATGCTGATTGTTCCTGCTTATTATTTCCAAAGGAATAGTATTTTCTATCCCTAATATTATCAGGAAGATATTGCTGCTTTATATAACTGTTAGGATAATTATGCGGATAAAGATATCCCTTAGCATTTCCTAGCTTTTGGGCTCCCGAATAATGTCCATCCTTTAAATATGGTGGAATTTCTCCAAAATCCATATTCCTCACATCTTCTAAAGCATAATCAATTGCACAAATTACACTATTTGATTTTGGCGCAGTAGAAAGTAAAATCACCGCCTGTGCCAAAGGTATTCTTGCCTCTGGCAAGCCTAACTGCAATGCAGAGTCAACACACGCCTTTACTATTGAAATTGCTTGTGGATAGGCAAGTCCGATATCCTCCGACGAAATCACCAATAATCTTCTGCAAAGTGATATAATATCTCCTGCTTCTATAAGCCTTGCCATATAATGAAGTGCAGCATTTTCATCAGAGCCTCTTATAGACTTTTGTAAAGCTGACAAAATATCATAATGCTGATCGCCATCCCTGTCATATCTCATATTACTTCGTTGGGTAAGCGACTGTACAATCTCAAGAGTTACATTAATACCTTCAACAGAAACATCACCGGAAATAACACTCAACTCCACAGTATTAATTGCCTTTCTAACATCACCGCCGCAACCAGTAGCAATATGTTCAATAACACCGTCTTCGAGCTCAATTTCAGTGTTCATCTCATCTTTAAACAGCATAAATGCACGCTTAATTGCCTTTTCCATTTCATTTGAAGATACAGGCTTAAACTCAAAAACTGTACTTCGGCTAATTATTGCATTGAATATCGAAAAATATGGATTCTCAGTAGTTGATGCTATAAGCGTTATCTTGCCATTTTCAATATATTCCAAAAGACTTTGCTGCTGTTTTTTGTTAAGATATTGAATTTCATCAAGATACAATAATATACCATTACAGCCTGAAAAAGTATTTATTTCGGAAATAATATCTTTAATATCAGAAACTGATGCAGATGTTCCGTTCAGTTTATGGAGTTGTCTGTTTGTATTGCTTGCAATTATTCTTGCAACAGTGGTTTTTCCTATTCCAGATGGACCATAAAAAATCATATTCGGAATATTTCCACTTTCAATAATTCTCCTGAGAGGCTTTCCCTTTGAAAGTAAATGCTCTTGTCCAACCACATCATCAATTGATAACGGACGAATTCTATCAGCTAATGGTACGGACATTAATTCACTCCATTCTTAAAATACTTTTGCTCATTAAGTATATCAAAATCTATTAAATTTTGCAAGTAATTTACCACTTAATTAACCATACAAAAAAATTTGTTTAATATATACAATATCAAAAACATTTTTTACTTCATAATCACATGATGTTTTATCCCTATTAAGTAATATATTCTTTATTTTAGTAATATCGTCTATCGAAAAATTAGTCTTTTCTTCATCATTTGGAATAGTTTCAGTTGTTTCAGTCTGAGTTGTGCAGCTTGTTGTGTAGGTTGTTTCCGTATTCTCTGATGTAGGCGCTGTTTCTGTGTTCTCAGTTGTAACATCTGAAATCGTGGTTTCTGCTTCCTCTAAAGTTGTTTCTGTTGTAGTAGCTGTTTCTGTGTTCTCAGTTGTAGCATCTGAAATCGTGGTTTCTGCTTCCTCTAAGGTTGTTTCTGTTGTAGTAGCTGTTTCTGTGTTCTCAGTTGTAACATCTGAAATCGTGGTTTCTACTTCCTCTAAGGTTGTTTCTGTTGTAGTAGCTGTTTCTGTGTTCTCAGTTGTAACATCTGAAATCGTGGTTTCTGCTTCCTCTAAAGTTGTTTCTGTTGTAGTAGCTGTTTCTGTGTTCTCAGTTGTAACATCTGAAATCGTGGTTTCTGCTTCCTCTAAAGTTGTTTCTGTTGTAGTAGATGTTTCTGTGTTTTCACTTGGAACTTCTGAAATCGTGGTTTCTACTTCCTCTAAAGTTGTTTCTGTTGTAGTAGATNTTTCTGTGTTTTCACTTGGAACTTCTGAAATCGTGGTTTCTACTTCCTCTAAAGTTGTTTCAAAGTCTACAGTTGTAATCTCAGAAATAGTTGATTCTGTTTCCTCTAAGGGCGTTTCAGTTTCTATCACACTTGTTGTATCTTCAATATCTTCTGTTGTAACTTGAGGCTCTATTTCATTATGTTCACTTTCCAATCGAGTCATTTTTGCAATACCATCAATATTTAATGTACCAGTATATATCGCACCATCTATCCAAATATTAATCTCCTGCTTATCAAATTCTTTTGGCAACCATATGTAAATTATTNCTTTTGAATCAGTATAAATATCTTCAAAACCATAGCTATATCCTGTAATTTCCATAATATCTATACTTCTATTAACACAGTCAGGTATATGAATATCGAACCTAAACATATTTTTAGCGTTACCAAAATATATTGTATCAGTTGTGTTATTTACAGAACCACCAATTATTATAGTACTGCCTTTAGTGCCAGTAAACTCTGCCCCAGCGCCAATATCATAAGCATTACTTCCCGCTGTTGCTGTGATAACGCCACCATTTATCTCAATATTTCCGCCACGACTTTTGTATCCACCACCAATGCCAGCAGCTCCAAATCCTCCTATCGCCTCAATAATTCCACCATTTATTTCAATATTGCCTCCATAATTATTTGAACCACCAATTCCAGCAGAATAATAGCCACCCTCAGCCTTTATCCTTCCACCATTTATTTTTACAGTACCATTANAATAGCCAAAGCTACCTCCGATTCCTGCTCCGCCCTTACCTTCAGAATTTCCTCCCTTAACCCAAAGAGATCCACTTCCATCGATTGTCAGAGAGGAATTGTAGCTTAGATGAATACCAGCATATTCACCACCACTTATAAGAGTATTTTCCCCTATTAAAGTTAAATTAACATTTACTCCACTGTGAAGATAAAATGCATACATTTCTTGTAAACTGAAATCTAAAGTAACATTTTCCAAAGTTATATTATAAGTCCCAGCGCTAGATAAAAATATAGGTTCTTTTTTAGAATTTGAATTTCCTTTAATGATAATATCATACTGCTCTGTATGCATCTGCATTAAATCAATTGCACTTATATACTCTGGTTTTATCCTATTTACAAAAATATTTGCTAATGCAAATGCACATACGATTATAATAGATAAACCCTTTGTAAAATTATTATTTTTTCTCATCATAAATACCTCCATTTGTAAAAAATACCTTAAGTTTTATTATAGCACCTTTTTATACAAAGTTCAACATAATTTTACATAAAATTAATAAAAAACAGCTTAAATTAATATTTTTCTGTTTTTGCATTTTAAATTAATATAAAATAATAAACCCTCCTCAACTCTATTGAGCTGAGGAGGTAGTCCTATCTACAGTATGCCTTTATGGCATCACAAATAAATTGTGCTGTGCCTTTACCATGCCTGTCAATATTTGACTTAAAGCGTTCATCAGCAACATACATTTCACCAAGTCCAGCAAGAATTTCATTTGTACAGGTATAGTAGTTTTTTGTGATAAAATCCTGCCACTTCTTCACGATTATCTGTGCTTCGGTACTATCTGGGGCACTCCCATTTTTTCTGCACTTAGCAAACTCAGCCACAATACCCTCCATCGCTGAGTTTACCTCGTTCCATTTCTTCGTTGTATAGTCTGATGTTTTTTTGACACTTTCCTTATAAGCATCAGTGTCACCCCATCTTTCCTTTGCCTCTTTAGCATATTCTTCACGCTGTTTTTCAAATTCACTGTTATCAAATACATTCATACTTAATTCTTCTCCTTTCATCACACCGTCAAGAGCCATGATAAGCTGTTCAAGACGCTCTTTTTTAAGTGTTAATAAATGCTTTTGCTTTTTTAGTGCTGTCAGCTTGTCATAATTGGGAGAGGACAAAATCATAGATATTTCTTTCAATGAAAAGTCAAGCTCACGATAAAACAAAATCTCCTGCATACGCTCCAGACAATGCTCATCATAAAAACGATAACTATTGCGTTCGTCAACAAAAGATGGTTTAAGTAAACCGATTTCATCATAATAATGCAGCGTGCGCACACTTACATTCGTCATCCTTGCAAATTCACTAATATGCATATTCATTTAACTGCCTCCCTTGATTATGAGTATATACTATGACGCAGCGTGAATGTCAATACCCTTTTAAATATATTTTTTTAATACATCTATTCATATGCGAATAAATTAATTTTAAACAAATACCCCTCATACCTTAAAGGTATGAGGGNTATTTGTACAAGGCAATAAAAACACCACGCATATGCGCGGTAAAACTTTATTTACATAAGCAATATTTGGCGTGCCTAGAGGGATTCGAACCCCCGACCTATTGGTTCGTAGCCAATCACTCTATCCAGCTGAGCTATAGGCACATTTTAAATATTATTTTTTATTAAAATTAATTATCCATCTGAAATCTTACTTATCTATTCTATCACATTATTTATGTCTTGTCAAGTATTTTTTATTTTATTTTTTTAAGTGATAAAGAAGCTCGAAAGGCTACGCAGAATTAAACTACGCAACCTTTTCTCAATTTATTGAAATTCAATTATTTTTTCTTCCTCTTCATCACTTTTATAACCTTTAGCCTTGAAAAATCCTCTCGTTCCTTTTCCTCAAGACTATCGGAAATGTATTTTACCATATTTTCAAATCTTGGAATAAGAATATTCTTTAAGGCATTTGCTCTTTTTTGTGTTTGCTTAACTGCTGTTGCTAAACGGAATATGCCATTTTCCACCTCAGCTAAAACAACAGTCATCTCTTTAACCTTGTTAAAACAAACATATGCATTATCAAGCTCACTATTAGTCATGTAAAATCCATAAGGAATTCCCACTTGTGTCTTTTTAAGTGATACCTTAGGTATTTCTACACCCATTACACTCCTATAAGTAACATTTATGCCTTTCTCAATCGGTACTCCCTTAACAATTTTATCTATTACTCCCAAAGTGATATGCGCATCTTGTAACGCATCATATGCCTTGATATATGTTTCCTCTATAACTCCCCTTATAGATTTTGCTTCATCAATCATCTGCATCATTTCACGAATAAGAATATTCCTCTTCCTGTCAAGAAGCTCATAACCTAAATTTGAAATAGCAAGGAATTTTCGTGCTTGTATCAAATTACCTTTTGTAGGGAAAACCTGTTCATTCACAAAATCCCCTCCTATTCAGCATTTTTAAATCGCTCTGCCTTTTTAGGATCATATTTTTCTTCTAACAACTTTTCGTCAACCCTGTCAATCTCCGATTTAGGCAATAAGCATAACAAGTCCCAGCCCAAATCAAGAGTATCCTCAATACTTCTGTTCTCCTCAAAGCCTTGAGCTATAAAATTCTTTTCAAACTGAACTCCAAACTCCATATATGCCTTGTCAATATCGGATAACTCCTCCTCACCGATAACTGACGCCAAGGACCTTGCCTCCTGTACTCTTGCATAGCTGGCAAATAGCTGATTTGCTACTGCTGAATGGTCAAAACGTGTATACCCTTCTCCTATGCCATCCTTCATAAGCCTTGACAATGACGGTAATACTGATACCGATGGATATACACCTGCCTGGTCAAGATTTCTATTAAGAACAATCTGTCCTTCAGTAATATAGCCTGTAAGGTCTGGAACGGGATGAGTTATATCATCATTCGGCATTGTCAGAATAGGAATTTGTGTAACACTTCCCTTTGAGCCTTTAATAATTCCAGCTCGCTCATAAAGTGATGCCAAATCAGAGTATAAATATCCAGGATAACCCTTACGGCCAGGAATCTCTCCCTTTGATGATGAAAACTCACGCAAAGCCTCTGCATAGGAAGTCATGTCCGTCATTATAACCAGAATATGCATACCCTTTTCATGTGCAAGATATTCTGCAACTGTCAATGCACATCTTGGAGTCAATATCCTTTCTATAATCGGGTCGTTTGATAAATTTATAAACATTGCAACTTTATTAAGCACTCCGCTGTCAACAAAACTTCTTCTAAAATAATCTGCTATGTCATTTTTTACACCCATAGCTGCAAATACAATCGCAAAATCTTCACCACTATCTTCTGCAATCTGTGCCTGTCTTACAATCTGTACTGCCAGCTTATTATGTGACAAACCCGAACCTGAAAAAATAGGCAGCTTCTGACCTCTGATAAGTGTTGTAAGACAATCTATGCTTGATATACCTGTTCTTATATAATTTCGTGGATATACCCTTGAAACTGGATTAATAGGTTTACCATTTATGTCCGCAAACTTCTCAGCATAAATATCTCCTAATCCATCAATCGGTTTTCCAGCTCCATTGAATACTCTTCCCAAAACCTCTTTTGAAAGTGGCATCTCCATCGGTTTCCCAGTAAATTTAGTTTTAGTATTTTCTAAAGACAAGCCATTTGTTCCCTCAAAAACTTGTAAAATTACCTTCTCACCTGATATTTCAACCACTCTGCCTATTCGCTCTGTACCATCCTCAAGCTTTATTTTAGCCACTTCATCATAGCCTACACCCTTAACATTATCCAATGCAATAAGAGGACCATTTACTTCATTTAACCCAATATGTTGTAAGCTCATGATTACCTCCATTCAGAGCTGCTGATAGACAGCTCTTTAAACTTATCATCTATTTCCTTTTTATATTCTTCAAATTTATTCAAAGCATTATTAGGGATATCATACTTAACTTTAATAACCTTTTCAAAAAGCCCCGTAGAAATTATTACACTAATAGGAACCTTCTCCTCCAAAGCCTTCAAACATCTATCATACAAGTAAAGTATCAGTTCCATCATAAGATTTTGCTTTTTAAGTGGAACATATGTGTCATCCTGATGATATGCATTTTGCTGCAAAAAGCCTACTCTTATAACCTTTGCAATTTCTATGATAAGCTTTTGGTTATCGGGCAAAACATCAGCACCTATCAGCTTCACAATTTCCATCAGCTTATCCTCTTCAAGCAGAATGTTTAAAATCCTTTGCCTATTTCTGAGAAAACTCTCACCCATGCTTTTATCATAGTAATCCTTTAAATCATCAACATATTCACTATAACTTGTTATCCAGTTAATCGCTGGATAATGCCTTGCATATGCAAGTGTTTTATCTAATGCCCAGAAGCATCTTACAAACCTCTTTGTATTCTGTGTTACAGGCTCTGAAAAGTCCGAACCCTGTGGTGATACCGCACCTATTATAGTTATCGAGCCCTCTTTACCATTCAAGGTTTCTATATATCCAGCACGCTCATAAAATTCCGATAGCCTTGAGGGCAAATACGCTGGAAAACCTTCCTCAGCAGGCATCTCCTCAAGTCGTCCCGATATTTCACGCAAAGCCTCTGCCCAACGGGAGGTTGAGTCTGCCATTATTGCAATATGATAACCCATATCACGATAATATTCAGCAAGCGTTATACCTGTATATATCGACGCCTCTCTAGCTGCAACTGGCATATTTGATGTATTTGCTATAAGAATTGTTCTATCTGTAAGCGGTCTATTTGTTCTTGGGTCAATCAGCTCTGAAAACTCATCTAAAACCTGTGTCATTTCGTTTCCACGCTCACCGCAGCCAACATATACAATTATATCTGCATCGCACCATTTTGCAAATTGATGCTGTGTCATTGTTTTACCTGTTCCAAATCCTCCGGGAATAGCACCTGCTCCTCCCTTTGAAATTGGAAGAAGTGTGTCAATTACACGCTGACCTGTAATTAGCGGCTTTGAAATTGACAATCTTCTTTTAACAGGACGAGGGTTTCTAATCGGCCATTTCTGGCATAATGTCAAATCAACTTCCTTATTATCATCTGTTTTAATCCTGCAAACAACATCGTTAATCTTGTATTTACCATTAGAATTAACCCAAATTACTTCTCCCTTTAACAATGGAGAAAGCATGCAGTAATGTGTAACTACATATGTTTCTGGGCAGATTGCATATACATCTCCACCATTTAAGTAATCTCCAACCCTTACAGTGATTGTAACATCATACTCAACATTATCATCAATTGAAATAAGACTTGCACCTTCATCTATAAATGCACCCTGTTGCTCTTCTAATTTCTTTAACGGCCTTTCAATTCCATCAAATATATTAGACATAATTCCCGGTCCAAGTGTTGCTGAAAGCGGTGCACCAGTTGTATATACCGGCTCACCAACCTTTAGTCCTGTTGTACTCTCATATACCTGAATAGTTGTAAATTCATCAGTAATTCCAATAACCTCGCCGATAAGCTTTTTCTCACCTACATAAACCATTTCAAGCATCATAAAATCTTTGGTATCCTTTACTTTTATAACAGGACCATTAATTGAATAAACTGTGTTCAACTATTTCACCTCAATTACGGAAATATCCGCATATAATTGAATTTCCCTATTTCCCTCTTATAATCAGCTTATGTTGCAGCTCCTGCTTAGCAGTAACTGCAACACATCTTAACAACCATCAGCAAAACTATGTTCTCCTGCAAAGCTGTAATTATAGCAAAACTGTTCTTTTTCTTCCTGAAGTGAATTATCAATTGTTTTGTCCTCTATTGTAAGGGTATCCCTGTTAAATATAGCTAGACCTCCATATTTAATTGACTTATCAGCTTCAAATTCGCATACACCATTTATAGTTTTTGCAATTTCATCTTTAAATCTTATATCACGCTCGCTTAACCTTATTACCATTGAAGATGTAAGCTCTGTACCTTTAAGCAACTTGCATAAATATGACAAGTATTCTGAGGATTCAGTAAAATCAAAAATTCGCTTTTCCACATTATCAAAAATACGCTTAGAAAGCAGTTCCCTATGCATTAGAATTTCTCTCTTATTTTCCTGCAACGCCTGTGATTTTGTTTGCTTATACTTAACTTCAATTTCCTTCATCTGATGCTGTATTTTTTCATACATTTCCTTTAAAGCTTCATCTTCAGCAGCTTCAAGAATTCTATCTCTCTGTGCATATGCATCATTTAGAATCTCTTTAATCTGTTCATCTATCTTTTCATTAACTGCTATTCTAAACCTTTGGAGCTTTTCTTCCTCATGTACATCATTATACATAAAATCACTTCCCTTAATGCTCACGATTTATATCTTCAAGCCAACGGACTCTCTTACATATCGTGAAATGTTAGTAGTAATATCGGATGTAGCGTGTCTATCGGGTATTTCTACAATAAGTGGTTTTTTCATCTTAAGCTTTAAGTCATAAATAATGTCGTCACATAATCTGACAAGCTTATCTGTTATAAGTATAATTGCAATCTCCTTATTTGTAACAGCATTTTCCAATGCTTTTTTTACTTCACTCTTTTCATGTGCAATTACACCATCAATCCCTACTAAACGCATACCCATTAATGTATCAACATTATCACTTATCAAATAAAACTGCATCCTTATCACTTCCTATTTAAATGCATAAAATTAATTTTAGAGCTTATTTAGAATCATAAATGAAATCAAGAAACCATATAACGCTACACCTTCACCAAGTGCCACGAAAATTAAAGCCTTAGAAAATGATTTGGGCTCCTCTGCAACTGCCCCGATTGCTGCTGGTGCAGCTGATGCAACAGCAATACCACAACCTATTGAGCCTAAGCCTGTTGCAATTGCAGCTGCAAGATAGCCCAATCCCGCTGAATTATTAACAGCATTTGAAACTGTCTCACCTGCTTCAGCACCTATAAATCCGCCAATTGGAAGTATGATTGACAAAGCAAGTACTGCAAAAAATGAACACATGTTAACTATAAAAGCTCTTCTAGCCTGCTTAGGCGATTTATGCTTTCTAATAATATACACAAAAGGTAAGGTCAAAAATGCAACTGCAAATAATGGTAATAAAAAGATTTCCATAATATTTCCTCCAAAAATATTTTTTATAATTCACTATCAGTTATTGTTTTATAGTCGATTTTTACAGGCTCAAATGGTCTTCCGTCCCCATCGTAAAATCTTGAGAACATTTCATAAAATTCAAGCCTCAATACTTGAATTCCAACAATCAAGCCCTCCATGCACATTACAAATATGTTTCCAATAATTATTATAATCGGAGATGCACCCTTAGATACGCCCTCAGATAAAATCATTACAACGGACATCATTCCAGCATGAGAAAAAACAAATCCGCCAATTCTTACGAATGACAATGTGTTTGTTGCGTACCCAAGCATAAACTCAAACACTTCAAAAAAGTTTGATGAAATAAAATCTCCAATACTGTCCACCTTAAAGCGCTTCCCACTTATAAGACAGCCCAATGGCTCTCGGAAAAACATAATTACAATTGGTAAAATCAAGAACAATATAATGTAAGCTGGCTTAAACAAATTAACATTTAAGAATACTGTTGATATAATTGCTGTAATCAATGCCCCAAAAAGGACCAATCCAGCTATTCCGTTATTCCCAAATAAAGCCACCTCATAATCCTTGCGTTTAAATTGCACCACTATATTAATTATAATTGAAATAATAATTAATAATATACCAATACAAATAGCTCCTGCCAAAATCATCAAGGTATTATCCATAACCTCAATCGGCTTACCATTTAAGCCTATGCTTTTGTAAAGTGGCTCAAGTAAATGCTCAAATCCAAAAACAGAACCATATAACAGTCCAAAAATCGCACTTGATAATCCTATCCTTGTAAAAATTGCACCAAGCTCATTCCCAGTTTTCTTACTGAGAATAAATCCAGCTAAAGCTATTACCAGTCCTTGTCCTAAATCTCCAAACATTATTCCGAATAATATCGTATATGTTATTGCAACAAAACTTGTCGGATTAAAACCGTTATACGATGGCAAGCCATACATCTTTACAAACATTGAGAACGGTCTTGAAAACCTGCTGTTTCTCAACTGAACAGGAGTACTGAGCTCCGGCTCAGAGTCAGGTGGTTTCACAATAATAGAAACATCGGATAGGTTTTTAAATAATTTCTTAAAATCATCAACCTTTCGTTTCGGGACAAAACCAATCAAATAAAACTTATCCTTTAGAACAGATGCGTATTTTCTAAGTGAAAAAATATTATATCTATAATTGATTTTACAATACACCATATTAAGCATTTCAATATTTTCTTCTAAAATATTCTGTCGTCTTTCCTTAAGTGCTTTAAGCTGTTCCTCTATTTCCTTTACACTTGCCTTCAGCTTCTCAGACTCCTCTTGTGGAGTACCTGTCGCAAATTGCGGGACCCAAATCCTCTCAAAATAAAGAGATTTCATAATCCTATCTGCTTTCTCATAATAGGACAAAGGTGCAAAATACACACCCCAGTAATAGCTTTCATCCTTGTCATAAGCTACAAATTCAAATGGTTTTTCCTTGTAATAATCTAATTTAGAAAAGCTATCAACTGGTAATTTTCCAAATCGAACACGAATATGCTTGCACTCAAACAGCTTTACCAAATCTACATCCATATCCTGTAGGTGAGTAAGCTGAATCAGTACCTGTTTGTTTTCCCTTAACAAATCCGTATATTTTTTTATTTCACTATTTAGCTTCTGTGATTCAGCTTCGATTTTATCAATAAATTCCGTGATTTCCTCATCACTCTTATCCTCAATCTCTTTAAATCTAACCCTTTTATATTCAATCTTTTCGCCAAAATCCAGATTGAGAATCCTGTTTAATAGATTAGTATAAGGATTTACTTCCTGCAATTGCTTAAAATCGCCATCGGACTTTGATATTGTCTTAATTGACGGCTCGATATGAAAACACTTACTTTCAACAAGCCTCCTCAATACATCATTTAAATTACTCTCCAGCCCAACAATATTAACACATTCCATCTTTTCAATAGACATTTCTCTCACTCCTTGCTTTGGAAATATTGTATGGCTTTTTTACTTTCTTAAATAATTAACAGGGATTCAATGTAAGATGGACTCTTACCATATCTAATCCCTTCCACTATACATATTATATTGTTTAACTCCACCTCAAACAAATTAGTTACAGAATATAAGCTTACAGCAACATTTCCTGAAAACGCCAATGCCCTTTTAGCTATATTAAATCTCAATTTTCTCATCTGTCGCTCAAATTGAATACTATCAACGCATTTGCTTATATCTTCAAGCTGCCGCCCATATATGGTATGAGATAAAATTTTTAAAAACTCTTCTATATTCTTAGCCTCAAAAAGCTCCTCTTCCTTTTTGACAGATAACCTCCCATAAAACGGGAGCGAGTTTTTCTTTATCTCGTCAATCCCAGCATTAAAGGCACTCTTCATTCTATAGGTATTAATTATATTTATAAGGTCAACCTGTACCTCAATCTGGTGTTTTAATTCTTCCTTTGCATAACCAGTAAAATCTCTTTCTACTATTTTAAGAAACTTTTTCAAATAATGCGTTCGCAATTTAACTTCACATTCCATAAAGTCAACATTAAAGTTTTCATCTTCTTTTATATCTCTAAGGACATTATAATAATCAGTTTTATTTAGAACCGTTAAAAGCTCTTTAAAACTCCTGATTTTAGCAATTTCCAACAAATCAAAACTTGCCTTGCTTAACAAAAAACTAGGTAAATCAGAAATATAAGAACCACTAAGACCTGCATTTAAATACAAAATAGCATCTAAAATTTCTTCAATCTCATGTAGTTCTATAAGAAACCTATAAAAAGGCTCCTCATCAAGATTTTGAAACTTACATAGGTTAACATATAACTCAAAATTGCTTTTTGTTAAAATATCCTCTAAAAACCCTCTATGAATATCATTTGTATCAATATTAGCTAAAACACCCGAATATCGGGTGTTTCTCTTTAAATACTCTGC
>JGI24712J26585_10000396_pt1 | contig 37456 bp, 28 predicted proteins | sample BioPla3DNA2_FD_26585 | JGI IMG/M metagenome (IMG submission 26585)
TTTGCCTCTCATCCTTCAAACCCTACATTAAACCAAGCTTACTATAATACAACACAAAAGAAATCGTTTGTTTACAATGGTACGTCATGGCAAATGATTACTCAAGATGGACAAGACGCGATTAACGCTGTTACAGGAACAGGAACTGCAGGAAAAATAGCCGTTTGGTCCGGTCAAACAGAGCTTACAAACTTAGAATCATTTAACTTCAACAATAATGTAGAGGTAAATAGTGACCCTAACGCTGCCGATGATGCACCAATATTTGAAGTAAAAAATAAATTGGGACAAGTGGTATTCGGTGTATATCAATCAGGTGTACGAGTAAATGTTGACGATACCAACAATGCTATGGCTGGGAAAGGCGGATTTGCAATTGGTGGACTCTCATCATACAAAAACAATGACAATAAGTTCTTTAGAGTTACACCCGACAGCGTAAGAGTGCTATTGCGTGAAAACCAAGGTAAAGCAGCAAAAGGAGGGTTTGCTATTGGTGGACTCTCTTCAGGTAAAGCAGCACCACAAGACCTGTTTTTCATAGACCGTGATAGCGCACGTATTTATATAAATACTGATTCAACCAAAGCAGCTAAAGGCGGATTTGCAATCGGTGGACTCTCTTCAGGTAAAGGGCTTCCAGTAAAAAACATCTTTGTTGCAACAGCTGATAGCACACGTGTTTACGTAAATGCCGATAATAGCAAGGCTGGCAAAGGCGGGTTCGCCATAGGTGGAGTTTCAGCATGGAAAGGCGGAGAAATAAAAGATATATTTCATGCCACAGTTGACAGCACAAAAATTTACGTTAGTGAAGAGACAGGAGGCACAGGCAAAGGACGCTTTTCAGTTGGCGGACGCTCTACTACAAAAGGCAATGGAAAAAACTTTTTTGATGTAAACACAGCCACAACAGCCGAAACCATAACCAACCAAAACCGAATATTGTGGTACCCACAAAAAAACGCCTTTATGACAGGACGCCTTAACGTTGCAAGTGCCGACCAAGTTGGCGAGAACTCATTCGCAAGTGGCTACGAAAGTAAGGCAAAGGGTAACTACTCACAAGCAATGGGCTATAAAGCACAATCATTAGGCTTAAACTCTACCGCTATTGGCAACGAAGCTAAGGCAACTAACACAAACTCATTTGCTCTTGGAGAAAAAGCAATTGCTCAAGGAGTAGAAAGCTATGCCTTTGGGCGTGAAGCTTATGCCTCCGGAGATAAAGGCTTTGCTTTTGGAAGTGGGTCTAAAGCCGCGGGCATCAATAGCTTTGCCTTTGGAAGCGCAGCACCAGCAGGCAGTGGCGGGGGTTATAGTTGGGATGAAGCAGGTGCGCCAGAAGCAACAGGATTCTATTCATTTGCCTTCGGTAACGGAACCAAAGCTCAAGGCAAAAGCAGCACATCAATCGGATTTAAAAGTGTAGCATCTAGTGATTTTGCGTTAGCAATGGGCTTTGAAGACACAGCAGGTGGACAATGGAGCACTGCTATTGGTTTTAGAGCCACCACCAACGGATATTGGAGTACAGCAATGGGTTCTTTTGTCAATGCCAACTCTTTTGGAAGCACCGCAATAGGTCATCAGGTCACAGCTAGCGGATATACAAGCACCGCTATAGGAACACTTTCCAAAGCAAGCGGAACTTATAGTACTGCGATAGGTGTATCAGCTACAGCAAGCGGACCTCTTAGTACAGCAATGGGTAGTTCAACCACAGCAAGTGGATATCTTAGCACCGCGATTGGACATGAAACCACCGCAAGCGGAGTCTATAGCACTACAATGGGATATAAAACCACAGCAAGTGATTCTTCAAGCACTGCAATGGGACATCAAACTGCAGCAATAGGACGGTATAGCACAGCAATGGGATATAAAAGCACAGCAAGCGGAACTTATAGCACTGCAATGAATTACCAAACCACAGCAAGCGGAAATTATAGTAGCACTGCAATGGGTTACCAAACCACAGCAAGCGGAAATTATGGCAGCACTGCAATGGGCAATAATACTAAGGCAAGCGGAACAGCCAGCACTGCAATGGGTCGTTCTATTGAAGCACAAGGAATCTACTCCTTTGGTATAGGATTAAATTATAGCTCAACGCCTCCTGTAATTACTGACCACTACACCATGGCAATAATGAGTGGCTATGTGGGTATTAACACGGTAACCCCAAGTCCTTGGAGACTTAGAGTAAATGGTACAGCAGGAGGAACACAAGCATGGCAAACCTACAGCGACAAACGCCTAAAAACCAATATTAAACCCCTAAAGGGAGCACTGCAAAGCGTGCTTAATTTGCAAGGTGTAACTTTTAACTGGAAAGATGAAACCGACCACCGCCCTGGACAAAACATTGGCTTTATAGCACAAGATGTGCTTGAGATTTTACCACAGGTAGTGAGTGGTGGAGGAAAAGATGAACACGGCAAAGAAATTTACTATAGCATTGAGTACGCTACACTAACCCCAGTGCTAGTGGAAGCAATAAAAGAGCTAAATGCCGTAAACAAAGAGCAACAAGAACTAATAAACAAACTTATTGAAGAGCTAAAGTCTGTCAAAGAACAGATAAAAACTAAATAACTATTTTCACTTTTTCTATATAAGTTGGAAACGCTTTTCGGGATGAATATCCTTGAAAAGCGTTTTTTCATTGGTCTCTGAGCTTCTCAAAGTGGACTTCTAGGATACTTAATAAACTTTTAACTCAAAATCTGTGTGCTCCGTGTTCCAAATACTTTCAACTTTTCTCTTGTGCCTTGCTCCCTTTACCAAATATGTTAAAGTTCTCTTAAAAAGTTCCAATTCTAAGCTTTACCTATTATTTTTGTCTTTTCAAACAATTTAATAGTGTTATGGACATAATCGTTAAAAACTTAACAAAGACTTATGGGCCACAAAAAGCAGTTGACAATATTTCGTTCCATTTGAAGCAGGGCGAGATATTAGGTTTTCTTGGACCCAACGGCGCAGGAAAAACAACTACCATGAAAGCCATAAGTTGTTTTATTGCACCCACGGCAGGAGAAATCACAGTGGGCGGATACTCCGTAAGAGAGAATCCCGACAAAGTAAAATCGATGCTTGGATATTTGCCCGAAAGCAACCCTTTATACACAGATATGTGTGTAATTGACTACCTGAAATATGTTGCTAACATGCAAAATGTTCCTAAAGAGAAGATACGCCAACGAATAGCAGAGATGATTAACGTTTGCGGACTCGAAACCGAAAAGCATAAGGTAATTAACGAACTTTCAAAAGGATTTCGTCAGCGCGTTGGCTTGGCACAAGCACTAATTCATGACCCGGAAGTGTTGATTTTAGATGAACCCACATCCGGACTTGACCCAAACCAAATCATCGAGATACGCGAGTTGATTAAACGTATCGGGCGTGAAAAGACAGTTATTCTAAGCTCACATATTTTAGCCGAAGTAGAAGCCACCTGTGACCGTATCTTGATTATCAACAAAGGAGTTATAGTTGCAGATGGAACATACGACGAGCTTAGCAAACAAGCCACCAGCAACGAAATACTTGTTGTCGGCATTGGCGGATGCAATTTCGACGACGCTTACCAAGAGCTTAAATCGTTAGAAACTGTTGAGTCTGTTGATGTTAAATCGGCTACCGATTTTATTTTCGAGATTCAGTCAAAGGCCGATGAATCCTCAATTAAACCAATTTTCGATGTTTGTGTTAAGAACAGTTGGTACATAACCCGTTTAACTCCACTTGAAACCAAGCTCGAAGATATATTCCGCGATTTAACCGCTAATTAATAATATCAATCATAACCTAAAACGATAGATATGAGACAAATATGGACAATTACAAAGCGCGAACTCAAATCATTCTTTGATTCACTTATAGCTTACATTATGATGGTCGCATTTCTCGGCTTCAGTGGATTTTTCACTTGGCTATACGGTGGCGATATCTTTTTTGTAGGACAAGCAAGTTTACAAACATTCTTTCAAATAGCATTTTGGACACTCTTTTTCTTTATCCCTGCGCTGACAATGCGACTCTTTGCCGAGGAAAACAGGTCGGGTACAATCGAATTACTTTTAACTCGCCCGGTAACCAATTGGCAAGTGGTATTTGGGAAATTTCTCTCGACACTGATTCTTATTGGAATTGCGTTAGCGTTAACCCTACCTTACTACATAACCGTAGCAACCCTTGGTAATATCGACCACGGAGCCGTAATTTCGGGATATATAGGTCTTCTGCTTATGAGTGCAGCATATATCAGTATCGGGATATTTGCCAGCTCAATAGCTAATAATCAAATTGTTGCATTTCTTATAGCACTATTTATTGGGATATTTTTTCATTTGATATGCACAGTTTTGGCAGGTAGTACAGGTGGTGCTCTTAGTCGTTTTTTCAACTTCCTAAGCATGCCAAACCACTTTAACAGCATTGCACGAGGAGTTATCGACTCACGCGACCTAATTTACTTTCTGTCAATAATTTTCGTTGGACTTGTATCAACCGAAGCTGTTTTGGCAAAACGTAATGTTTCTTAATAACAATGTTATTTATAAGATATTAACAGAATAAACTTAATATATTACCTCAAATGAAGACACAAAATAAATTAATATACAGTCTGTTTCTAATATTTATAATTGTAATAATTGTAAACCTATTATCAAACGGACTCTTCTTTCGCCTTGACTTTACCGAAGATAACCGCTATACTTTAAGTAAAGCTACAAAAGACATATTGCATAACATTGAAGATCCGGTTACTATCACAGCTTACTTCTCAAAAGACCTCCCTCCTAACGTAGCAAAAAACCGACAAGATTTTAAAGAGATGTTGGAAGAGTACGCTGCAATATCGCACGGAAATGTTGTTTACGAGTTTGTCAATCCCGCTGAAGATGAGGAAACTGAGCGATCGGTATTACAAAAAGGTATTCAGCCGTTTTTGATTAATGTTCGAGAAAAGGATCAGGTAAAACAGCAAAAAGCTTATATGGGGGCTGTAATACAACACGGAGACAGAGAAGAGGTGTTGCCGTTTATTCCTCTGGAAAGTGCCATGGAGTATGCACTTTCGAGCTCAATAAAAAAGGTGACACTACACGAACGTAAAAGAGTTGCATTTTTGCAAGGTCACGGCGAGCCGAGAATTAATGCCTATCATCAAGCTATGCAGGAGCTACGTATTCTGTATGATGTCGAACCTGTTAGCTTAAACGACACCGCAAACTCACTGTTAGAATATAAAACAGTAGTTGTTGTTGCTCCAACTGACAGTTTTCCAAGCCATCACTTAGATTACTTAAACCAATACTTAAACCAAGGTGGAAACTTACTACTCGCTGTTAACCGCGTTGATGGCGATTTGCAACAAGCACGTGGATTTGAAGTCACCACTGGACTAGAGGGTTGGTTAGAGCAACACGGTATTCAATTGGAGAACAACTTTATAATAGACGCATCTTGTGCAAACGTAATGGTACAGCAAAACACAGGATTTTTCACAATGCAGTCTCAAGTTATGTTTCCATATCTCCCGATAATAACGAAGTTTGCCGACCATGCCATTACAACAGGTCTTGAATCTGTTCTTTTGCAGTTTGCAAGTCCCATGAACTATTTTGGAGATACAACTGTAGCCTTTACACCACTGCTATTTTCGTCCGACAACTCAAACACTCAGCCATCATCAATATATTTTGATATCCAAAAACAGTGGACAAAGCGCGATTTTACAAAACAGGCAATCGTGGCTGGTGGACTATTTGAGTCAAAAATAGCAACCAAACCCTATAAAATGATTGTTTTCGGAGACGGAAACTTCCCGGTAAATGGAGAAGGTCAAGAGGCTCAACAACAACAGCCCGATAATATCAATCTTTTCGTTAACTCAATCGACTTCCTTTCGGATGATACAGGTTTGATAAAGCTTAGAACAAAGGGAGTGACATCGCGTCCAATAGACCAAATAGAAGATGGTAAAAAAGCATTCCTGAAATATTTAAACTTCCTGTTACCGATAGTTTTAGTTATTGGATACGGAATTTTCAGAGCGCAAAGACGTAAAATCAAGCGAATCAAACGTATGCAAAAGGGATATATTGACTAATTTTTAAAATCAAGCAGCATGTTAAAAATCAAAAACAGAACACTATACATAATAATTGCAATCTTATTGGTTGGACTAATTATAAAGGTTGTAAGCTCAAATATTAAGGGCGAACGCACATTTCGTAAATCCTTGTGTGAGTTTAATCCTGAAGATATTGACAAAATTGAGATAGTTGACAATAATTCTCTCATTAAGTTTACAAAAGACGGCACTATTTGGAGAGTTGCTAAAGATGCAGAGTCATACAAAGCCGACATTCAGACAGTTGAAAGCATTTTAAAAGATCTCTCAACAATGAATATTCAGCGTGTAGTCTCTCGCGACAAATCGAAGCTACTAGAGAACGAAATAGACGACTCTCTCGGAACAAGGATAAAGATTTTCTCTAAAAACAAGCAACTTGCTGACCTAGTTGTTGGACGATTTAGCTACCGACAAACCGGACAAGGTAGCATTCAGTTATCAACCATGGTGCGCTTAGCAAACGAATACAATGTCTATTCAGTCGAAGGCGCACTAAGTATGTCGGTAAGACGTGATTTCGACGGCTTTAGAGATAAAACCATAGCAAAGTTTGAACCCGAAAAAGTACAAAGCATTGAGTTTAGCTATCCAGCCGATAGTTCGTTTACTTTAACGCAAAACGGCGATATATGGCTTATTAATCAAGATACTGTTGAGATAGGGAAAGTTGTTAACTACCTTAATGATATCAAAGATACCAGAGCAAATGCTTTTGCAACCTATTTTAATCCCGAAAATGCTGAAGTATTTGAACTAAAAGCCACTTTCAACGACGAGCAGCCATTAACAATAAAAGCTTTCAAACAAGGCGAAAAATATCTCTTTTTAAGCTCTCAAAACGAAAGCACACTTTCTGATTCGGAACATATTTTCAAACGCCTCTTTATATCAAAAAAGAAGTTTTCTAAATAATCTTATGCTTATTTATTGTAACAGCCATCAACATATAGATTTTGTTGGTGGCTGTTTTATTTTATTCGATTATCGTACCGTTTGAACACAGATTTAACAGAGAATCACAACTAATATTAATTTCGACTACGCTCAAAGAACAGCGTCTAAAGAATTCTTTTTCATTGTCATAATATTAGGTTAACTGTATAATCTCACAAACAGACTTTTATTTACGGTCTCTTACACACCTAAGATTAGCTACACGATAACCATTTATTATTTTCTCTTTTCCAGAATCAAAATCAATACCTACACCCAATACACCTAAACCTATTGTTTTCAATTTACTACTATAGTAATTTCCCCCATTTCCAAAGCCACCAATAGTATTTTTATTACTATAAATGCAATTAAGTTCTTCAAAAGTAGGCGAACGCCATCCATTTGGACAGAAACTATCTAAAGCTTCAGTAGTATAGCCTTTAAAAAGACCAGCTTTTAAAATTACTATTTGTGGGGATAAGCCTTTTTCTGCATCGTTTTTCATCACATCGCAACCACAATCAGTTTGTACAAAAGCGACATCTTCTTCTGCACTGACAGATTGAACTCTTTTCCTTGTAATTATAGTGTTTTGGCCACTCTCTCTTTGTTTGCCAAACATAGACCCCATAATGTTTGACACAACATCTATCAAATCATTTGCACCTTGTGTAGTACGTGCTGTTTTTTGTTTGTCAATACGCGCAGTAAGCACCTCTATCATTTTACATGAAATATAGTAGTTACTACCAAGTGACGTAATGTTTGTAACAAAAACGTAGTTTGCCCCCATACGCATACCCATCTCACTAATTTGAGAATCGTCCACTAACCCGCTGGCTTGAAACTTGTTTTCCTCCAAAACTTTGTCTATCTGCGAACGTTCCAAAACGGTGTAGTCAGTCATATTGACTATGGAAGCACTTATCTCCTCTCGAACAATCTCCTTTATAGAGCTTGTTACATCGCCAGCGGGATCAAAAACAGCTACTTTATTATCCTGTGCTTTTACGACAAAACCGCCTATTATAAAAACGGCAGTAAAAATAATTCGTCTTGACATATTCTTTTTTGTTTATATTCGTTTTTGAGCATAAAAAAACGCAAACTGTAACTTGATACTAGCACAAATAATAATCAAAACAAGCAAAACTCACACCGCTTGTGTAAGCTTTTAACTTGCTGTTCTATAACCATTTGAAAACCATCTGTTTTCTGACAGGTAGAATAAATACTAACGCTTTTCAATATGTCATGCCTATAATTAACCAATGTGCTATTATTATATCATAGACAAAAAATTGCTTTGTTTAATAGGTGTAAAAATAGTAATAATTACTTGAGAATTTAATAAAAGTTTTGAAATAATTATTGAGTTAAAAGTAAGGGTGGTGAGTGTTGATAATGCTTATTTTGACAATGTTCACTTCGACCCCTTTCATTGAACGGGGACTCTGTCTGTTCAGTCATTGAACTAAAATGAAACGCCAATTGCAAACCAATTGCTCGGACCTTAAAAGACAAATATTGACGTTTTGCTTTATATAAACTTGCAATCACTTTCTACTTTATAAACTTTTACTCAATTGTTAATTGATATCTGTTAATTGTTGAACGCTTTGCGGTGTCGGAAAAAAACATTAAAATTGTCATACCAAACTTCCTTGCAATAATACCAAGCAAACTATGAACAACCCCAAGTATATAGATGTAATATTACCCATAAAACATGGCATCTTTACATATGACTATCCAGCTGGTTGTGATAAATTAGAGGTTGGCTACACGATAATTGTTCCGCTTGGCAAAAATTTATATAGCGGTATTGTAGTTGCAATGCACTCCAAAAAGCCCAAATTTAAAACTCGCTCGGTGGCATTTATTCCAAAAAGAAACCCAACAATATCGCAAGAACAATTAAAGTTTTGGAACTGGATTGCTGCATACTACTTTTGCTCAATCGGTGAAGTTTCGGATGCTGCGCTGCCGTCAATCTTAAAGCTGAAAAGCGAGGCTCAAATATCCCTTTCAGAAAACTACGAAGCACTTGCAACTGATGACTATCATAACATTACTGTCGAGTTTTTAAAAGATAACGGCACAGCTACCATAAACCAACTACTGCCACTTTTAGGCGATAATGCCTTAAACAAAGTTAACCAAATGTTAGACAGTGGTTTTATTGAATTTAAAACAGAAGAGGAGAAATATAAACCTTTAATTGAAAAACGTTATTCTATTAATATTGAACTAATTGAAATTGCTCAAAGCAGTTTAAAACGTTCGCCAAAACAGAGGCTTGTTTTAGACTTTTTAACCGCCCATAGTGACAAAAACTTTACTACAAGCGAAATTATTGAAAATATCGGTGTCTCACAATCCGTGGTTAGATCGTTTATCTCCCAACCATTCGTTATTGAAACGGTAAAAGAGCTGTCCAGATTTGACGAATTATATGGCTTTACAGCCCACAATATTACTCTGTCTGACAAACAATTAACCGCATACAGCTCAATTAAAAGTTCATTTAAAGAAAACAAACCTGTTTTATTACACGGAGTTACCGGAAGCGGAAAGACTGAAATATATATTAAGCTAATTGAAGAGACCATTGCACAAAATAAGCAAGTACTATATTTATTGCCAGAGATTGTTATTTCATCGCAAATTATCAAAAGGTTACAACGCTATTTTGGCAACAAAGTTTGTATATATCACTCACGTGTCAACCAATCAGTAAGAGCGGAAATATGGTACGATATTTTAAATAACAACAACTTTAATATTATTGTAGGACCGCGCTCGGCTCTCTTTTTACCATTCAGCAATCTTGGGCTTGTAATTGTTGACGAAGAACACGACACAGGATACAAACAGCAAGACCCTGCCCCACGCTATAATGCGCGCGATGCGGCTGTCGTTTTGGCTCAAATGTCAAAGTCGGCACTTTTGTTAGGCTCTGCAACACCCTCGTTGGAAAGTATCCATAATGTGAACAGTAACAAATATATAATTGTCGAACTATTAGAACGTTATGGCAACACTCCTCTACCAAAAGTTGAACTTGTTGATTATCGAAAATGGTACAGACGACACGAGGTTAAAGGTCATTTAACCCCCTTACTGAAAGGGGCTATGGATGAGGCTTTTGAAAAGGGCGAACAAGTAATTTTGTTGCAAAACAGACGTGGCTTCGCTCCGTTTGTACAGTGTCCATCGTGCGGACATATACCTCAATGCAAAAACTGTGACATAAGTCTAACAGCTCATAAATATCAAAACAGATTAGTATGCCACTACTGCGGATACTCTATTAAAACTCCAGACAAATGCCCAGAATGCAACAATACAGAGTTTAAATTTCAGGGATTTGGCACTGAAAAAATTGAAATAGAGCTAAAAAAACTGTTCCCCGATAAAACAGTAGCCCGTTTAGATTCCGACACATCGAGCTCTAAAAAGAGCTTAGAGGAGATAATGACCAATTTTGCAGAAAGAAAAACCGACATTCTAATTGGTACACAGATGGTCAGTAAGGGGTTAGATTTTGGCGGTGTTAATTTGGTTGGTGTACTAAATGCTGACAATATGCTCTCATTTCCTGACTTCCGCTCTTATGAACGAGGATTACAAACACTATTGCAATTTGCCGGAAGAGCAGGAAGACGAGGAGAACAAGGGCGTGTAATAATACAATCATCACAATTAGAACACCCTGTAATAGCTGCAATTTCAAGTAACAACTACTCAGATTTTACACAACTTCTTTTAAAAGAGCGTCAACTATTTAATTATCCGCCTTTTTCACGCATAATAATGTTAACTATCAGACACTCTAATCGCAATAAAACCGACAAAGCTGCGAACTTACTTATGCAATTGCTACAAAGGGCTGGCGTTACAAATATACTTGGACCATACGTCCCTCCTATCCCAAAAATAAAGCGACAGCATTATTCCAATATAATGATAAAACTCAACAAAAACGACAAACTAATGAGTTACAGAAACAAAGTCCTTTCGAGCATCGACACCGTTATAAACACAGAGGGCTATAAAAGTGTAAATATTATTGCTGACGTTGACCCATATTAAATTTCACTTCAAATGTATTCCCTAACTCACATTCTTTTGCAAAGCATGAGTAAATATATTCATACATAAAAAAGCCAACTGATCTATTATAAAACCAGTTGGCTTTTTATATGAGTTCCTTAATGTCACCATTTAAGCATAGTGAAAGGGCTTTTTAATCATTAGAACATATATCCTACAGAGAAAATAAACTGATTTGCTCTTTTGCTGAAATCATATTTTGTGTCGCCAATTTTTATTCCGTCCCCTATTTTGCTTAATCCAAACTCATATTTAACGTCTAAAGCTATTTTCCCAAGAATGTTAACACCTGCGTCTAACTGTAAACCCCAAACAGCTTTTCTGAAAACGGTTTTTGCTTTTTCGCTCGCACTGACCTCTTCAGTAATGAACTTTGCAACATCATCTCTATTAAAAAGATTGAATGTGGCTACAGGTCCTAGACCAAGACGAGCTGGTCCCAATTTCATACCGACAACTACAGGAATATCTATTCTTAGATCCCGTTGTTTGACAGCTTTACTTACGGCTTCTCCTGCTTTTTTTATTTCAACTTCGCCTCCTGTTGTTGCAAACAAAAATTCAGGTTGGATATAAACTCCAGCCACAGAAATTTGAGAAAAAAATCCTCCGTGGAATCCCAAAGGAGTGTTCGATACAAGGTTTACAAGATATGTTGTGTCATGTCCGTTTACAGATTGTTTTATTTTCACAAAATCGGACATTTTCACTTGTGATGCGCTTGCTCCTACCCTAATACCATATTTAAAAAATTGAGCATTTGCGATAGAGAAAGCTCCTGCTAAAACGATTAATAACGTTAGTTTTTTCATATTTTTATAATTTTATAGGTTTACAATCAAATATTTAATATGTAAAATTAAAACTATCATACCATATTAAATCATATAATTTTAACTACGAACTACAAAGTTCGATAAAATATTTCTACAAATCAATAGATAATTTATGCAAAACATTTGTTATGACACGCAGCATGTTAAATATCAGCCACTTGTGTCTGAAATAAAAATTGTTAACGTTTTGCTAAAAAATTAAAAAACAGAAAATTGAGAGTTGTTAACAAATTCTTTTGTCTTTCAATTGTATTCTAAGGGTTCTCAAAAACTATCAATTTCCGATTGTTCTGTACAATGAAATTGATAAATCATTGTTATATTGCCCATTATGTACAACTGGTTTAGGAGGAATATATTTTTTTGCAGCATCGAAAGCCGAATATGTAAAACGTGCTTTTACACTCCAATATTCATTAAATTTAATTCCAATACCTGCTGCTACTACAAAATCAAAATCATTAAATCCCGTAATATCAGATGATTGTACAAAACCACTGATATACCCCTCTTCTCTCTCCTTAGCCAAATAAGCAATGCCTGCACTGATGTCAAAAACATATCTGTCGTAATAGTATCGTAAAGTCACAGGGACCTCAACATAATGAAGTTTAAGTTTATAATAATCTGGCTCTTCGTCAGTTGCATTAAAAGAACTTTTACTCCCCTTCGGACGATAAGCAATTTCAAGCATATAAGCAAAGTTGTCGGCAAAACTACGACTTACCCATGCCCCTCCCTGTAATCCGGATTTATTGTATCCTCCGTAACCATCACCATCAAGCTGAGAAGTAATTACACCAAAAGAAAACCCAAATCTAAATGGATGTTGCGCTTTCAATTTATTGTTAAAACATAAAACTAATGAAAAAAATATAGCTATGGTTACCAAATTCCTCATAAATTAGATTGGTTTTTTCTTTCAATTTATAACTCGTTTTATAACTGGGCTTTAAATTGCTCTAAAAACCTCAGATCATTTTCAAAATAAAGACGGAGATCTTTAATTTGATATTTTAGCATTGCTATTCGCTCTATTCCCATACCAAAAGCAAAGCCACTGTATACCTCAGGATCAATATTTAAGCATTCCAACACGTTGGGATCAACCATCCCACAACCCATAATTTCTAACCATCCAGAGTGTTTACAAACATTACAACCTGCTCCTCCACAAATTGTACAACTAACATCCATCTCTGCCGATGGTTCTGTAAATGGAAAGTAAGATGGTCTAAAACGTATTTGCGTCTTCTCCCCAAACATTTCTCGTGCAAAAAACAGAAGTGTTTGTTTCATATCCGCAAACGAAACGTTTGTATCAATGTACAACCCCTCTATTTGATGAAAAATACAGTGTGCTCGCGCTGATATTGCTTCATTACGGAAAACTCTGCCCGGACAAATCACTTTTATTGGCGGGCGTTGACTCTCCATCGTCCTTACCTGAACTGAACTTGTGTGCGTTCTGAGCAAAATATCGGGACGGCGCTGAATAAAAAATGTATCTTGCATATCACGAGCCGGATGCTCTTCGGGAAAATTCAATGCAGAAAACACATGCCAATCATCTTCCATCTCAGGCCCATCAGCAATTACGTAACCTAATCGGGCAAATATATCGTTTATCTCTTTTCTAACAATACTAATAGGATGTCGCGAACCCCAGTTGATAGGTGTAGCAGTACGTGTTAGATCTAATTTAGTTTCCGATTCGCTTGACTGTTCTAGCAATATTTTTGCTTCGTCATACCTTTGTTGTAAAAACTCTTTTAACTGATTGATATTCTGTCCTATTGACCTTTTGGTTTCAGGTGCTACAGTTTTAAAATCTTCAAACAATTGACTTAATAAACCTTTTTTACTTAAAAACTGAAGCCTAAACTGTTCTAACTCTGTAAGATTGGTTATTTGAAACCCTTCGGCTTGATGTTTGATATTATTGATTTTTCCTAACATATAGTTTAAATTTTCGAGCCACTAAAATAATTGATTTTTCGTTTATTGGCAAAACAATACTTTTCAAGTTAGCTGTGAGAATTATATTTTCTATAATGATAACAAGTTCAAAAATCATATCTTTGTAAAAAGTTTTCAACATGCAATTGTTTTTTAACATAGGACGATATTTTGTTTTTGTTAAACGCGTGTTTACTAAACCTGAAAAACCTAAGCTCTATTTATTTAGTATCATTAGAGAAGTTTGGAGTTTAGGCGTTGGTTCTTTGGGTATTGTTGCAACAATCTCTGTCTTTATTGGTGCTGTAATAGCCTTACAATCAGCCTATAATGTAACCAATCCGTTGTTTCCCCTATATTATATAGGACTTGGGGTTCGAGATAGTATGATGTTAGAGTTCAGTTCTACTATCGTTGGGTTAATTTTAGCAGGAAAGGTGGGTTCGAGCATTGCAAGCGAAATTGGTACTATGCGAGTTACCGAACAAATTGATGCTTTGGAAATTATGGGGATTAACCCTGCATCATTCTTAATAATGCCAAAAACTATTGGCATGTTGATTTTCAGCCCTATACTTACAATTCTAAGCATTACTATTGGTATTTTGGGCGGATATTTGGCTGTTCTTGTAACATCTGTTATACCATTACAAGATTATCTGTTTGGATTAACATTAGATTTTGTCCCTTACTATTTAAGCTACTCAATTATCAAAAGCCTAGTATTTGCATTTATAATTACCACTGTTTCTGGCTATCAGGGTTATTATGTTTCCGGCGGATCTTTAGAAGTTGGTAGGGCAAGTACTCAGGGGGTTGTCTATTCAAGTATCTTAATATTAATTTTTAACCTTATTTTAACTCAACTTTTGTTAGCATGATAGAAGTTTGCTCGGTAAGTAAAGCATTCAACAATGTAACTGTTTTGGACGATATCAGTGCCACCTTTGATAAAGGTAAAGTTAACCTTATTATTGGACAAAGTGGCTCGGGAAAAACCGTATTGTTAAAAACTCTTGTTGGATTACATGAACCCGATGCTGGACACGTTTTGTATGACAATCGTAACTTTACTGAAATGAACGTCAATCAAAAGCGTACTATTCGCAAAGAGATTGGTATGCTCTTCCAAGGGAATGCACTATTCGACTGGGCAACTGTTGAACAAAACGTTAGATTTCCACTCGATTTTTTTACTAACAAGCCTATGAAAGAGAAGCAAAAGCGTGTTAGTTTCTGCCTTGATCGTGTACAATTAAGTCATGCTACAAAACTAATGCCCAGCGAGTTAAGTGGCGGAATGAAAAAACGCGTAGCTATTGCACGTGCTATTGCATTAAATCCAAAATATCTATTCTGTGACGAGCCAAACTCCGGCCTCGATCCACAAACTTCGACTGTTATTGACAATCTTATTTTAGAGATAACCAAAGAATTTGGAATGACAACGATAGTTAATACTCATGATTTAAACTCTGTATTATCAATAGGAGAAACAATAATTTTTATAAAATCCGGTAAAAAATGGTGGGAAGGCTCACGCGATAATATTTTAGAAACAGATAATAAGGAGCTTCGTGAATTTTTGTTTGCTTCAGAAATTTTTAGGAAGACCTTGATTAGTTAAAGAAGTTAAAATTTAAATTCTCTAGCACTTTGCACAAAACGAAACATCAAAAACAAAATAGGCGGTTTAAGACCGCCTATTTTTACGTAATTATAATGATAAGATTTAGAACTAATTATTAATATTCAACGCCTCTTGCACAATCCTTTCAAGTACCTCTATTTTTGCTTCAAGTCTTTTTATAGTCTCATTTTGCGCTTTATTAGCCTCATTTAGAGATTTATTTTTCTCATTTAACTCTTTTATAGCTTCGACTAACACTGGGGTTAGTGTAGCATACTCAATGCTATAGTAAATTTCGTTACCTTGCTCGTCTTTTCCGCCGCCGCTTACTATTTCGGGTAGTATTTCTTTTACCTCTTGTGCTATAAAACCAATGTTTTGTCCCGGGCGGTGGTTGGTTTCATCTTCCCAATTAAAGCTTACGCCTTGTAGCTTAAGCACGCTTTGCAGTGCTCCTTCCAAGGGTTTAATATTGGTTTTTAGGCGTTTATCGCTTGGGGAAGTCCATCCTCCAGAAGCATATGCTTCTCCATTCACATGAAGTCTATAGCTAGGGCTTACTGTGCCGATACCCACATTCCCTCCCATAATTGCCATGGTGTTGGGGGCAGTGATACTATCATTGATATCATTCAACCCAATACCGAATGATTTTTCCCCATTTACTTTAATAGAACAACCCATCGCTGTGCTAAATTGTCCGTTTGCTGTAGTATAACTACCCATTGCAGTGCTACTGCTTCCACTTGCTGTGGAATTATTTCCAATTGCTGTACTACTACTTCCGCTTGCTTTTGTTCCACTACCCATTGCAGTGCTAGTATTTCCGCTTGCTATGGTATAAACACCCATTGCAACGCTTGACCATCCACTTGCTTCGGTTCCAAAACCCATTGCGGTGCTTTTTTCTCCACTTGCTGTAGTTCCAAGACCCATTGCAGTGCTATGATCTTTACTTGCTATAGTTCCTTCGCCCATTGAAATGCTAGACCGTCCACTCGCTTTGGTATTATAACCCATTGCGGTGCTATAATAATTACTTGCTGTAGTTTGAGTACCCATTGCGGTGCTATTATATCCACTTGCGGTGTTAGTACTACCTATTGCTGTGCTAATATATCCGCTGGCGGTGTCATTAAAACCAATAGCTACTGAAAAATGACCAGATGCAATACTTCGATAACCTATTGCTACACTACCAATATTCTGAGCTAATGCTCCATTACCAAATGCAAAAGAGTAGTCGCCTGTTGCTTCTGGTGCATCTACCGGACCCCAATCAATACCTCCGGGTGCAGCACTACCAAAAGCAAAACTTCTTGTTCCCGTGGCTTTGGCTTCGCGTCCAAAAGCGTAACTCTCTAGCCCTTGTGCCATTGCCATTTCTCCAAGTGCAAATGAGTTTATTGCGGTTGCTTGAGCTTGGTTACCAATTGCAGTTGAGTATATACCTCTCGCAATAGCTTTGTAGCCCAATGCTTGTGAGTAGTCTCCAACTGCCTTGCTCTCAAAACCACTTGCAAATGAGTTTTCTCCAACTGAATCGGCACCTTCAACAAATAAACGTCCTGTCATAAAGGCGTTTTTTTGCGGGTACCACAGTATGCGGTTTTGGTTGGTTATGGTATCCGGTACAGTAGATGTATTTATATCAAAATAGTTTTTGCCCTCGCCACCTTTTGCAGTTGAACGTCCGCCAACTGAAAAGCGTCCTTTGCCTGTGCCTCCTGTCTCTTCACTAACGTAAATTTTTGTACTGTCAACTGTAGCATGAAATATATCTTTTATTTCTCCGCCTTTCCATGCTGAAACTCCACCTATGGCGAACCCGCCTTTACCAGCCTTGCTATTATCGGCATTTACGTAAACACGTGTGCTATCAGCTGTTGCAACAAAGATGTTTTTTACTGGAAGCCCTTTACCTGAAGAGAGTCCACCAATTGCAAATCCGCCTTTAGCTGCTTTGGTTGAATCAGTATTTATATAAATACGTGCGCTATCACGGTCTATGAAAAACAGATCTTGTGGTGCTGCTTTACCTGAAGAGAGTCCACCAATTGCAAATCCACCTTTAGCTGCTTTGCCTTGGTTTTCACGCAATAGAACTCTTACGCTATCGGGTGTAACTCTAAAATATGCTTTATCTGTGTTTTTCCCTGATGAGAGTCCTCCTATAGCAAACCCACCTTTACCAGCTTTGTTGCTACTATCGTCAACATAAACTCTAACACCTTTTTGATATACACCAAAAACTACTTTTCCCTCTTTATTTTTTACTTCAAATATTGGATCGTCATCACCAGCTGTAGTATCACTAATTATTTCTACGTTGGGGTTTACATTAAAAGACTCTAAATTAGTTAATTGTGTTTCGCCAGACCAAACTGCTATTTTCCCTGCAGTTCCTGTTCCTGTAACAGCATTAATTGCGTCTTGTCCATCTTGTGAAATCATTTGCCATGACGAACCATTGTAAACAAATGATTTTTTTTGTATTGTGTTATAATATGCTTGGTTTAAAGATGGATTTGCTGGTTGAATAGCAAAAGAACCTAACCATTGTATAGATACTCCTTGTGGTCCAGCAGGTCCGGTTGGTCCGGGGTCTCCTTGTTGCCCAGCAGGTCCAGTAGGTCCCTGAGGTCCTTGTTCGCCTTGTGGTCCAGTTGGTCCAATAGGTCCTTCTGGTCCTTGATTACCTGTTGCTGCGTACATGGCGTATGGTACAGACATAACTGGGGATGTTCCCATATGAACGTAATCGTTGTTACTAGCTTTTAATTCAATTTTTATCAGTACTACTTCACTGCCCCAGGGAATATCTGCGAAATTGCCAGATAGTATTTGGCCTTGTCCTATTGTTAAGTTAACAATACCTAGATTGTTAGTTGTACTGTTGTGTGTTTCAGAGTAATAAACGGAGTTGTTTTGAGCAATCAGACTTATCCGTAAATTAACCTCTTTGTTTTGAATCATTGTGCCATCTTGTTTTTGTATGGCGGCTTGATAGTTAAAGCCTTGTTGTTGTGCGCTAGCTGATACAAATACAGCTATGCACAATAAAATCGAGAATAAATATCGTTTCATAACACTTGACTTTTAATTAATTATATGTTTTCAATTTTCCGCAATGTAAATTAAAACAAAATAAATTAAAAATGCAATAGGTGTTTTTATAAAATGGGGTAGTTGTTTTTCATCGTATTTATAATGCGGTGATTATTGACGACGCATGTTGTATATATTGGCGAAAGTGAATGACAATTACTTTTAAAAATTAGAAATTAAGTTTAAAAGCACTCTATATTTTCTCTCATTTTTTGCAAATAATAAACAATAAAAACCTTTTGTAAAGGTCTGAGAAACAGAATTTCTATAATAGCAAAACGACAAAAGCGCCAAGACTAATAAGTTGTTTTGTTTCCAAACAGAGTAAGAAAATATTGAAGACAACACCCTTTCCCACCTCTCGAGAACCTTTGCAAAGAATTAACAGAAAGACAATTAATATTTAAACACTTTTCTCGGTTTATATTTAGCAGTCATATTAGCAATAGCCGCAATATATTCGGGTGTTGTTCCGCAACACCCGCCTACAATATTTACCAACCCTGCACCACATAGCTCCTCAATAATGTTTGCCATCTCAGTAGCTGATTGAGCGTACTGACCAAATTCATTTGGCAATCCTGCATTGGGATAAACAGTTATAAATGTTGATGATATTTTTGAGAGTAGTTTGACATAAGGCTTTAAATACTCGGCTCCGAAAGCGCAATTTAAACCAAAACTCAAAGCTTCTGAATACTTGAGAGAAACATAAAAGTCTTCTAGCGTTTGACCAGATAAAATGCGACCTGCTTTGTCTATTGTCGCCGACAAAATTATAGGCATTTCGTTTTCTGTTTGGCTATACAATCTTTTTATAGCAGATATTGCAGCCTTGGCATTTTGAATATCGCAAATTGTCTCTATAAGAAAAATATTTATCCCGCCATCATACAAACCCCTTACCTGATCGTAATATGAATCAACTAGCATATCAAATGTAATCCCTTTGGAGATAGGATTGTTAACAACTATAGAATAACTCAACATTTGACTAGTAGGACCTATACTGCCAGCAACAAATCGAGGTTTCGCTGGAGTATTATATTCTGCGGCAACAGAACATGCAAGCTTTGCTCCCTTATAATTGATCTCATAAATATGATTTTCTAAACCGTAATTTGTCTGTGATATTGAGTTTGCGTTAAATGTATTTGTTGTAATAATATCAGCACCTGCCTCAAGATATTGTTTATAAATATTTTTAACAATTTCTGGCTGATATAAATTCAAAATATCATAATTTCCCTTAATATTCTGGGAATGACTTACAAACAGATCTCCACGAAACTCCTTCTCAACAAGATTTAATTGCTGTATCATGGTTCCTATTGCTCCGTCAAGAATAAGAATTTTTTGTTCTAACTGTTTGATAAGCAATTGACTTCTACTACTCATGTCACTCAATAATAGATGCAAAATTCTACTAATGTAATCTAAATTTTTCAACAAAAAGTCACACAAAACATATGTGTCTGACAACCAACCACTTATACGTCTGTTTAATTTTGATACATTCGTTTCTTATTTGATTATTAACTCCTTTAAATCTATAATTGCTATTTTTGCCTTTTAATTCAAGGGCAAAATCTGACAAATGGATTTAAAAGAGAAAAAGAAAGTTCTAATAATAACATATTATTGGCCCCCTTCAGGTGGTGTTGGTGTCCATCGTTGCTTAAAGTTTGCTAAATATCTACGTGACTTTGGGTGGGAACCTGTGGTTTATACTGCTGAAAATGCTCACTATCCATATTTTGATGATACAAACTTTGTTCACATCCCGGAAGGAATAACAATATTAAAGCAACCTATTTGGGAGCCCTACAATATGTTTAAATTAGCGTCTGGACGTAAGCCTTCAAGTGCAATGAACAATCCTGTTCATGTCAGAGACAAACGCACGTGGGTTGATAACCTTGCTATTTGGATACGTGGTAACTTTTTTATACCAGATGCCCGTAAATTTTGGATTAAACCTTCGGTAAAATATCTCTCTAAATGGTTAAAAGAGAACCATATAGATGCTATTTTAAGCGATGGTCCTCCACACACAAATACTGTGATAGCCTGTCGGTTATCTAAAACATTCAATATCCCTTGGTTAGCTGACTACCAAGACCCCTGGACACAAGTAGATTACTATAAGCTGCTGAAACTCACACGTTGGGCACATAAAAAACATGTAAGAATGGAGCAAGAAGCCTTTAATACCGCAGCTAAAACCACCATTGCAAGTCCTACATGGAAAAAGGATTTGGAATCGATTGGCGCAAAAAATGTAGATGTGATATTCTGGGGCTACGACGAACAAGAGTTCCAGGCAGTAACATCTAACTTAGATGCCAAATTTTCAATAACACACGCTGGCATGCTTGGCTTTGATCGTTTACCTGAAACTTTTTTTAAGGTTTTAGGTGATATGAAAAAAGAGACAGAAAGTTTTTCAGAAAATTTAAGCATTCAATTCCCCGGAATGGTCGATTACAGTATTGTTGAAGAATTAAGAAAGAATAACCTTTTAGAAAATTGTTGGTTACCCGGCACCATTAGTCGTACCGATGCCATTGAACGTACATTTAACAGTCAGGTTCTGTTTCTTCCATTAAATAAAGCAGAAAACGCACAAGGACGTATTCCCGGCAAGCTGTTTGAATGTTTAAGAGCACGTCGCCCTATTTTAGTATTGGGTCCTAACAACTCTGACGTCAAAAAAATTGTTGAACAAAACTTCTCTGGAAATAGTTTTGAGTATGATGATTATAAAGGAATACGTACCTTTGTCGAAAATAGATACAATCTGTTCTTAAATAACAACAACAGTGTTCAATCCGCTAATATTGAACAATATTCGGTAAAAAATCAAGTTGGCAAAGTGGCTGAGTATCTAAATGAAATTAGCAAATGATTATGCCCCAAACAGACCTAAATATTAATCCAACCGATTCGGTAAAACCTGCCGAAAACAATGATACAGTCGATAATTTGCTGACACAACCATCAGACATTCCTGTTTATGATGTTTTAGCAAAAAAACAGTTTGCTTCACCCGAAAAAATCGAACTTATTAAAGAATCATTTATATTAACACCTTTAAAAACAGTAAACAAAAGAGCCTCTTTTAAAGAGTACGACCCTATTACAAATAAAATAGTTGTATCAGGAAGTAAACAAATTGAAGATATTAAGTCCCCAAAAATAACTCCTCGAGAGAAAATTACGACCCCTACGGAAACAATATCAGACATTGAAAAAACTGATACAGTCAAGTTAACAGAAAAAACTCAGTTTACTTTTGATATATTTTCAAACAAAATTATCAAAGAAGGCGACACACCGCAATATACTATTTTCCCTATTGTAGAGCCTATACAAAAAGCAGACACTCACCTTATTAGCGGACAACTCATTAACAGACGACCCAAATCTGAGATAAAACAGTTTACCAATATTGATTGGGTTACAGGATTTAATATCATTATTCTTATTCTTATAGTGTATACCAGAGTTGTTTTCGGCAAGTTTTTTAAACCTATGTTCCAATCCACGTTTGTGTATAACCTATCAGTTCGTATTTTTAACGAAAAAAACTTAGTTTTCAACCGATTCTTTAATATTTTAAACATACTTTTTTTACTTTCTTTACCAGCCTTTATAACACTTTCTTTAGATTTTTATGGGTTCAGAATTTATAATTTTAATTTTTGGCAACACTATTTAATTTTTTTAGCTCTACACCTTGTTATAATATTTATTAAAAAGTCTATAAATTTATTTATAGGTTCATTATTTCGCATAAACAATATTATTGCAGAATACACTTTTCAGGGAAATCTGTTCCTTAAAATTTCTGGATTACTAATAATTCCAATAATTATCATTATTCCTTACTTGCCTGAAAAAATCGTTGAATTTTTTATTATAGCCATTGTTACAGTTTTATTGCTGTTATATTTTATACGAATTCTTCGTCTTTTTTTAATTACAATTCGCAAAGGATTTTCTATTTTCTATTTGATTTTGTATTTTTGCACCCTAGAAATTGGTCCCTGCTTAATTATTTTTAAAATTCTTAACAAATCAATTTAAAAACGGCTGGACATTAAACTTAAAAAACTAAGGCCTTGAAAATCAAACGAATTTTAGTCTCGCAGCCAGCTCCCGAGACAGAAAAAAATCCATACTCTGAGCTTGCAGAAAAACATGGAGTAGCATTCGAATTTCGACAATTTATCCGCGTTCAGGGCGTTTCTGCCAGAGATTTTCGCAAGGAACGTATAAATTTTCAAGATTATGGAGCCATAATTTTCACATCTCGTGTAGCAGTGGATCACTATTTTCGTTTGTGCGAAGAGTTGCGGTTCTCTGTACCCGATTCAATGAAATATATGTGTATTTCGGAATCAGTAGCTGTATATCTGCAAAAATATATTGTTTATAGAAAACGAAAAATCTCTTTCGGAAACGGACAATTTGAAGATTTAATTAAAACTATACAAAAAAATAAAAACGAAAACTTTTTAGTTCCACTATCCGATATACACAACCAGGAAATACCAAACCGACTTAAGGAAGAAAAAATAAAATTTCAACCTGCTGTATTATACCATACTGTTTCAAGCAATTTATCAGACATTAATTTGGACGACTACGACGCCATAATATTCTTCTCTCCCGGAGGAATAGCCTCATTGTTTGAAAACTTTCCCGATTTTGTTCAAAACAATAAAATTCTCGGAGCATTTGGACCAACTACACATGCAGCAATGCGTGAAGCAGGATTGACACTTAACATTGAAGCACCAACACCAGAAGCTCCTTCAATGATTATGGCAATCGACCATTATATTACAGAAGTTAATAAAAAGAAGTAGAGACAGCACATATCTCTTCTTTATAATCCCTTGTATTCAAGGTTGTTGGACATAATTCGATGTTATTTTGTTAATAATTGCTGATTGTTAATTGAACACAACTATTGCTTTTTGCTGTAAAAAGCACTATTTTTGTAGCTTCTGATAGTTATTTTTAATACTATTTGGAGATAATATTTAATAACTTTATTTGTTATCGGGGTGAGAGAAGATAAACAATCTGTAAGGCGATTACAAACATCATATATAACCACGATAGTTTCCATAACTTTAGTTCTTCTCTTGTTAGGAATAATGGGCTTTTTAATCATCAACGCCCGTAAAATTAGTGTACACGTAAAAGAAAACATAGGAATAAGCATAATTTTACATGAAAATGTAAAAGAGGCCGATATTTTACGAATGCAAAAGGGCTTTGAAACACAATCGTATGTACGCTCAACTCGATACATAAGCAAAGAACAAGCTGCTAAAGAATTACAGGAAGATTTGGGTGAAGATTTTGTTCAATTTATTGGTCACAATCCTCTGCCAGTTTCAATAGAAATTAAGCTTACAGCAGAATATGCAAACAATGATTCAATAAAAGCCATTGAAAACAGGTTAAAAAAATCTGATCAAATAAAAGAGGTATGGTATCAAAAAAATCTGATTGCCTTAGTTAATGACAATATTCACAAAATCAGTCTCATAATTTTAGGATTTGCATTGGTACTGTTTTTTATATCATTAGTACTGATTAATAATACGATACATTTGGCAATCTACTCAAAACGGTTTTTAATTAAAACCATGGAATTGGTCGGTGCTACTAAACAATTTATACTAGCGCCTTTTATTAGAACTGGAGTTTTTCACGGTATAATTAGTGGACTTATTGCAATAATACTACTTAGTGGTATTATATACGTAGGAAATAATCAATTCCCTGAATTACATATATTTGATAATTTTACAGCAATATCAATATTATACGTATTTGTAATAATTCTAGGTGTAATTATTAGCTTGTTTTCTACTTTGTTTGCAGTTAATAAATATCTAAAAATCAACACGGATAAATTATATTTTTAACATATAAAACTAAAAACATATGAAAGAAGAAGATTTTGCTATCTCACGTAAAAATGCACGTCTTTTACTGTTAGGATTTGGCATAGTTGTTTTAGGATTTATTTTAATGATAGGGGGTGCTCCCTCATCACCAGAAGTTTGGTATCCAAACAACGATCCTAGTCAAACTCCCGAGATGTTTTCGTTCGTTAGAATTACCCTTGCTCCAATTATTGTTATAGCTGGATTTGTTTTCAATATTTGGGTAATAATGCGAGATCAAACAGCAACAAAATAGTATGGATATTTTAAAGGCTATTATTTTGGGTGCAATTCAGGGAATTACTGAATTTTTACCCATATCAAGCTCTGGGCACTTAATGATAGGCGAAACTTTGCTTAACACAAAAGGCGAAGATAGTTTACTGTTTACCGTTTTAGTACATGGAGCAACGGTTTTAAGTACATTAGTGGTTTTTAGAAAGGAAATTTTAGAAATTTTTAAAGGACTTTTAAAATTTCGATGGAACGAAGAAACCAAATACACTGTAAAAATTTTTATATCCATGATTCCGATTGCTATTGTGGGGTTGTTTTTTAAAGATTATGTGGAAAATATTTTTGCAAGCAAGAGTATCGCTTTTATTGGATATATGTTGTTAATTACAGCAGCATTACTATTTTTTGCATGGCTAAATAAAAGTAATAATAAAAAGGATGTTGGATTTTTCAATGCATTTATAATAGGAATTGCACAAGCAATTGCAGTTATACCTGGTATCAGCCGAAGTGGTGCAACTATTTCAACAGCACTTATTTTAAAAATAGATAGAGCTAAAGCTGCAAAATTCTCTTTCCTTATGGTAATAATTCCAATACTTGGCGAAAATTTCTTAGATCTAATGAAAGGAAATATTACAGCAGCAGCAACACCAACATCATCACTTATTGCAGGATTTATTACAGCATTTGTAGTTGGACTATTCGCCTGTAAGTTCATGATAAAAATGGTAACAAATGGACGATTGCACTATTTTGCAATATATTGTGCCATAGTTGGTCTTTCTGTAATACTATTTTTGTAATCTATTTAATTTAAAAACCTGTTATTTACTTTTCTTAATAATTTGGGCTTAATGTATAACACTGATATTAATACAGTAAAAACCAATTTAATAAGTGGAGAAATTCTTCTTTTCGACAAACCATACAAATGGACCTCTTTTGATGTTGTCAACAAAGTTAAATGGACTGTAAGCAGATCTCTTAAACTAAAAAAACTTAAAATAGGTCATGCCGGCACGTTGGACCCTTTAGCAACAGGATTATTAATATTATGCACCGGACAAAAAACAAAAAATATTGAAGCGATTCAAAATCAACCTAAAAGATATATTGCAACTATAAGTCTTGGAAACACAACACCATCTTATGATTTAGAAACACAAATAACCCAAACTTGGTCTGTTGATAATATTTCCGAAATTGATGTACTTTCGGTATTAAAAAAACTAACAGGAACTATTTTGCAAGAACCCCCTTTATTCTCAGCAAAATGGGTAAACGGCATAAGAGCTTATGATTTAGCACGAAATGGCGACTCAAAAAAACTCGAACCTGTTGAAGTCAATATTTATGAAAACAAACTCTTAGAATATTCACAAAACGAGATAAAATTAGAGATACTTTGTTCCAAAGGAACTTATATAAGAGCAATAGCTCGCGATATTGGTACAATGCTTAACAATGGAGCATATCTTAAAGAACTTCAACGAGTTGAAATAGGAGATTTTAAATTAAGTAACGCTCAAGATGTTGAATCTTATTGTGACAAAATTAAACAACTTGCAAACACACAATAAAAAAATATCATTACTGTTAATAATTCTTAAAACATATATAGTATGAAGTTATCGCAGTTTCAATACAGCTTACCTGACAAACTGATTGCTTTAAACCCAACTCATAACCGTGATGAATCACGATTAATGGTGGTAAATAGAGCTACCGGTGAGATTGAACACAAAATTTTTCGCGAAATTTTGGATTATTTCAAAGAAAATGATCTCTTAGTGTTTAACGATACTAAAGTATTTCCCGCCCGATTACACGGAACCAAAGAGAAAACTGGCGCAGACATTGAAGTTTTTCTCTTACGCGAACTAAACCGTGATCAACGATTATGGGACGTTTTAGTCGATCCTGCACGTAAAATTCGGATAGGAAATAAACTCTATTTCGGTAAAGATAGCGAACTAGTTGCCGAAGTTATTGATAACACCACTTCACGCGGTCGTACATTACGTTTTTTATTTGACGGTACACACGAGGAGTTTAAAAAAATTCTGTATAAACTCGGAGAAACTCCTCTTCCAAAGTTTATCAACAGACAAGTAGAACCCGAAGATTCAGAAAGATATCAAACAATATTTGCAACTCACGAAGGCGCTGTTGCTGCTCCAACAGCAGGAATGCATTTTAGCAGAGAACTGTTAAAACGTTTTGAAATACTTGGGGCTAAACGAACATTTATTACCCTACATGCAGGCTTAGGAAACTTTAGAGAGGTTGAAGTAGAAGACCTTACTAAACACAAAATGGACTCTGAACAAATAGTAGTAAGCAATGAAACTGTAGAAATGGTTTGCGAAGCACACAAAAATAGAAATAGTATTTGTGCAGTAGGAACAACCGTTCTTAAAACTCTTGAAACTGTTACAACAACGACTGGTAATATCAAACCTTTCGAAGGATGGACAAATAAATTTATTTTCCCTCCATATGAAGTTACTATTGTTGACAAGCTGATATCAAACTTTCATCTCCCAAAATCAACATTATTGATGATGGTGGCTGCTTTTGGCGGTTACGATATTATTATGAATGCTTATAACGAAGCAATTAAAGAGAAATATAGATTTGGTTCATACGGAGACGCTATGCTGATTATATAATTGTAACGTCATAAAATAAATGGTTGTCTCAGTTTTGAGACAACCTCGCTTTTATTTTAAATACATATATCTAATATTTTGAAATGACTAGAGAATATATGCAAATTAATACTTTAATAATTATAATATTTAACTTATTGTTCTTTACATTTCCATTAGGCGCTCAAGAAGTTGATAATATCTCAATAGATAATAATCTATATTTTCCTGATAAGTTTTTTATTGACACAATAAACCCTGAAGCAGATGGTACAATACAAGGTAATGAATTTTACGAAAGACGAAAATATGCAGCTAATTACATAAACTTTATTCTCTCAATGGAACTTTCAAAGCTGAATGAACCAAAGCTGCATCATGAATATCCCTATGAAGTTTATAGATTTACATGGTCAGCCTATTTAAAAAATGCTCATAATCCATTAACGATAAGAATAGAAAATGACGGGAAAAAGGCTTATTTAATAGCAAAATACATACGTTATAATAGATTCTCCAATAAAGATAAATTGATAATAAAAGATACGATAACTATCGACAAAAATAAGTGGGTAGAGTTTAAAAACATAATTAACAGCATAAATTTTTGGAATATATCTCCTATCGAAAAAACGAGTATTGTTGTTTTCGACGGTTCAACTTGGATTTTAGAAGGAAGTATTGATAAATCTTATCATATGGTTCATCGCAAAATGGCAAAACATAAAGAAATAGGAGAAGTGTGTCTATATCTCTTAAAATTAAGCGGAATTAAGGTTAAAGAGAACGAATTTAATCCTTAAAATTATACTTTTGCTACAATTGTATTGTGTAACATTTATTGTTAAGTTTTTAATAATAAATTGTTAAGTTTTTGTGAATAAAAAATTAAAAAGTTAATTTGTGTTTTTCCAAAACTTATATATCACAAACACTTTTTTGTAAAGCAAAATATTTATTATCTATTTATTTAATTTTATCAACCAATTTTTAATGATTTTGGAACTAAAAAATATACCTTAACGTAAAAAGTATAAAAAAACTAATTTTATTAACAGTTGTGAATATAAATATTAAATCATTAGTTTTAAGAGATTTTACAAATCACCAACTGTTAATATCCTTTTAATAAAATATTAGAACGATATTTGCAACATATTTTTATAAAAATTATCAACGTTATTAACACTACATAATCATCATCATAATATTAAAATTAAAAAAATTATTCTTTTTATGATATATAATGAAATGTTTAAAAATGGATTTATAGAAGAGGAAATTCCGCATGGAATTAATTTAGTTAATGAGATTAATAAACTTAAAAAAGAAAAAAATGCAATTATATTAGGGCATTATTATCTTTCTCCTGACGTTCAAAATATATCTGATTTTCTTGGCGATAGCCTTGCACTTGCACAAGAAGCACAAAAAACCGAAGCTGACATTATTTTGTTTGCCGGTGTTGTTTTTATGGCAGAAACAGCTAAAATATTAAACCCCTCTAAAAAGGTTTTAATTCCTGATTTAAATGCAGGTTGTTCATTATCTGATAGTTGTAATCCAAAAGACTTTAAAGAGTTTATTTCAAAATACCCCGATCATAAAGTTATTACTTATATAAATAGCTCAACACAAGTAAAAATTTTATCAGATATTATTTGTACGAGTAGCAATGCAGTAAAAATAGTCCAAAGCATTCCTAAAAGTCAAAAGATAATTTTTGCTCCGGACGAAAATTTGGGTAAATACGTGGAAATGATGTCAGGTAGAAAAATGGTTTTATGGAAAGGTGCTTGTCACGTTCATAAGAGATTTAGTTTACCGAAAATTTTACAACTGAAAAAAGATAATCCTGATGCATTAATAATTTCACATCCAGAATGTCAGCAAGATATAATACAACATTCTGATTTTGTAGGAAGTACATCAGCACTTCTAAATTATGTTACAACACATTCAGCACAGAAATTTATTATTGTAACAGAGCCGGGTATTATTCATCAAATGAAATTGAAAAACAAAAATAAGATATTTATTTCTGCACCTCCTGAGAATTCAGACCGTGTTTGCAATGAATGTAACTATATGAAATTAAATAATTTAAAGAAAATTTATTTGACTCTTAAATATGAACTTCCTGAGATAAATTTTTCTGAAGATATAAGGTTAAAAGCCTCGAAACCATTAGAAGAGATGATTAAATTGAGTTAATAACTATTGAATGAATCAATTTAAAAAGTTGGCTGGACAAACCGTAATTTACGGATTAGGTTCAGTTATACCAAGAATATTAAATTATATTCTTTTAACACCCTTTTATACACGTGTTCTACATTCGGTTGCCGATTATGGAACACACTCTTATCTTTATTCTTTTAGTGCTTTCATTATTATCCTCTTAACTTTTGGAATGGAGACAACCTTTTTCCGATATGCCAAAAATAGGGGAATAGAGAATGTATTTACAACATCATATTATTTTCTTCTNGCTAATGCTTTAGCTTTTAGTTTGTTAGTTTTAATTTTTCAAGTAGATATTGCTAAAGCTATTGGAATTAATAATATTAAATATCTATGGTATTTTATTGGAATTATATTTTTCGACGTTGTTACTGCAATACCATTTTCTGCGTTAAGATATAATGAGAAAGCAAAAACTTTTGCTCTTTTAAAGATTGTTAATATTATAATTAACATTGTTATTAATTTGATTTACTTGTGGTTAATACCTCTCTTAATAAACAAGTATGGATTTAATTTTGATAGAATCTTTTCCCAAGATAATCTACTTGAATATACATTTAGAGCAAATCTAATAGCTAGTTTTTGTACATTTCTTTTGCTAATCCCGCACACAAAATCATATTTTAAAAAGTTTCAATTACCTCTGTTCAAAGAGATGATTGTTTACTCGTTTCCTATAATGATTAGTGGTATTTTAGGTATGATTAATGAAGTGGCAGATAAAATCTTACTTAAATATTTGTTACCCAAAGATGTATCAGCTTTCGAACAAATTGGGATTTATGCAGCTAATTATAAATTAGCTGCATTGATAACAATTTTTAATTCAATGTTTAGATATGCGCTCGAACCCTTTTTCTTTAAAGTATATGGTAATAAAGATAGTAAAGATATATATGCCTTAATTTCAAAGTATTATTTGATTTTTGGTGCCTTCGTTCTTTTAGTAATAGTTTTGTATATAGATATTTTTAAATTTTTTATTGGGTCAAAATATCATGAAGGATTACATATTGTTCCTATCATTTTATTTTCTAATTTAATTTTTGGTTTATACTACACTATGGGTGTTTGGTATAAGGTTATTGATAAAACATATTTTTCTGCGTATTTTTCATTGGTAGGAGCAGTTTTAACAATTCTTGGTAACTATCTATTAATTCCAATTTTTGGTTATACGGGTTCTGCTTTAGCCACTTTGATTTGTTATAGTGCAATGTTATTTCTTACAATTTACTATGAGCGAATCTATTATAGAATAAATTATGATTATAAGTTTATGATTAACCTTATCTTAATTACGGTGTTAATTGTTATATTAAGTTATTTTGTTAAAACAGATAACCTTTATATAAAACTTCTGTTTAGTTCTATTTTAATAGTAGGTTATGTTATATTTGTAGTTTTGTCAAACAAAGAGATTAAAGATATCGTTTCGAATTATGTTAGAGGTAAAAATTCAAATAAGTGATGGCGCAATTTTGCCTGAATACAAAACTAGTGGTAGTTCTGGAATGGATTTATGTGCTTATCTTCCCGATGGTAGCGTTTGTATCAATCCAAATGAGGTTAAATTGATAAAAACAGGCGTTTTTATCGAACTTCCTGATGGTTATGAGGCACAAGTCCGTCCACGTAGCGGTTTGGCTTTAAAACAAGGTATAACAGTCTTAAATTCACCAGGAACTATTGACACCGATTATCGAGGTGAAATAGGTGTAATTTTAATTAATCACTCTAACAATATTTTTACTGTTAATAACGGAGATAGAATAGCACAAATAGTTTTTTCTAAGTTTGAGAAAGCTAAATTCAATGTTGTCGATTCTTTAAATTCGACTGAAAGAAACGACGGAGGTTTTGGTCACACGGGTATTTAAATAGCAATTAATGAACAAGATAAATTCAAATATTTATAAAGTTATTTTATATAGTTTTGTCTTTCTTTTTTCTTGTACTTCATCCAAGAAAAGTAGTAAAGAAATAGTTCATACTCCCGATCCTAAATTTAAAAGCTATATAATTGATTCCAAGATTAAAAACCTTTATGGTGATTTATCAAAAGCTAAAGATGCTTTAAATACTGTTATTACAGCTGATTCTTGTCATGCTACAGCACATTACGAAATAGCTAAAATATCATTATTTGAGAAAGATTACGAAAAGGCTCTTTTTCACGCCACAAAATCTTATGAACTAGATTCAGAAAACATTTGGTTCACAAAACTATATATCAATGTCTTAGAGTTAAATAACAAAACAAAAGATATTCCAAATATTTACGAAAATTTATTAAAGAAAGATTATTCTAATTTAGAAACATGGTATGAATACTTTTCCTTTTTAGATAGACAAGAAAAGTATAAAGAGTTAACACAAAAGCTCATACAATTCGAAAAGTATTTTGGTCTCAGTGATGAAATTATTATTAATCGCTATCAAACACTACTTAAACAAAAAAAGTTTAAGGAGATACCCAAATACCTGAATTCTATTTTATCAAAAGATCCTAATAATCATATTGCAAATTTGTTATTTGCAAATTTCTATTTCGTTGATAGAAAATTAGAAAAATCAAACGAGTATTATAAGAAAATTCTGGAAACAAATCCCAATGATGAGCAAGCTTTAATTGGCCTTTTGAGTAATCAAATACAATTGGGCAATGCCAAAGAGATTTTGGCTCTGGCTAAGGATATTATTAGCAATAGTGCTATTGAGTTAAATTTTAAACTTGGCTTTATTTTCGAGGTATTGGAAAAAATTAACCAACCAAATACAAAATCAGATTATCAGTTAGAAGAATTAGTTCAAATTCTCAAACTTCAATATCCCGAAAATCCAGATGTTCTAAATATTTATGGCAATTTACTTTTTAGAAAAGGTGAAAATGACCAAGCGTTAAAAGTGTTTTCAAAAGCTTTAAGTTTAGACCCTTCCAACCTACAATCTTGGGTCTTTACCCTGTATATATTAGAACAAGAAAAGAACTATTCAAGAATAATATCTGTTGCCGATTCAGCCTTAGTCTATTTTCCAAATCAAAAGGATCTGTTTTTATTCCGCGGGTTCGCCAATATGCAATTAGATAATAATGAAACAAGTTATCAAGATTTTCTTTTTGCTTTAAAACTAACAGGAGCTTTAGACGAAGATAGAACCCAAATTTTACATTTTCTTGCTGAAATTTGCCAAAAATTAAATAAATCAGAAGAGACTTATAAGTACTACGAAGAGATATTAAAATCAAATCAAAATGATTTAGTCGCTTTAAACAATTATGCTTATTATTTGTCACTTGAGAAGAAAGAACTAAATAAGGCATTAGAAATGAGTGCTAAAACTATTAAAGTTGAAGGTAAAAATTCAACCTATCTAGATACTTACGCTTATATTCTTTTTGAGTTAGAACGTTATGCTGATGCATTAAAATACATTGAATTGGCTATTTTAAACGGTGGTGGAAGCAACGGTGTAATATTAGAACATTACGGCGATATTCTTTATAAAAATGGTCAAACAGATTTAGCTATAACTACGTGGAAAGAAGCCTTAGAAAACGGTCAAGATACTGAAATTTTAAGGTATAAAATTGATAATAAAACCTATATAGATCAAATAGAATAGAGATTTTGGGAAATGAGAAATTTTAACTTTGTCATAATACTTTTATCCGTAATCATCGTCGTTTCTTGTAAATCTACCTCTAAAACCAGGGTAAATTTAAGGAAAATAGAGAAAAAAGAGTTAATTTCTATAGTAACTAATAATCATCCAGTATTGAATACAGTAAGTATTAAAAGCAATGTTACTTTTCAGCGAAGAGATGTCACAAATTCCTTTAATGCCAACATTCGCATCGATAATGACAGCTTGATATGGATCAGTATAACCGCACCGCTCGGGATAGAATTAGTTAGAGGATTGTTTGAACGTGATTCTTTCGCTATAATTAATTATCATGAAAAAACATATTATCAGGGAAGTTATTCAACAATAAAAAAATATACTAGCAGTGATCTGAATTTCAATTTTTTACAAAATATTCTTACCTCAAGTTTCATAAGTGAATATCAAAATAATTTTGATTCGTTACAAGATACGCTTTTCGTAAACGATGATGAAGAGTATGTTATGGAAAGTAAAATTGATGATTTTAATACAACTATAAAAATAGATGCTAAATCTTTTAAAATTAGTGAATTAAATATTTCAAAAGCCTTAAAAATTGTTCTAGAAATATGTTATGAAAAATATGTAAAAATAGATGGCTTTTTATTTCCTCACAAAATTATTGTTAGCAATAATAATGCTTCGAATCCTATCTCACTAACAATAAATTACAATAATGTTGTGTTCAACAAAGAGGTAAAAACTCCTTTTAGAATACCAAAGAAATTTGAGCCTGTAAAACTTAAATAATATCACACTAAATGTTCAAAGTAAGATACATTGTTTTATTATTGTTCCTTATCATACCGCTTTGCGATGTTTTATCTCAAAATCGTAAAGATCTTGAAGATGAAAGGAAAAAGACTCAAGACGAGATTGAATACACTAATAATTTACTTAAGTTAACTCAACAGAAAAGACAAAAATCTGTACAAGAATTTATTTTAACAAATAAGAAAATTGAATCTAGAAAAACAAATATCAGACAGATTAACAATGAAATAAACAAAATTGATACCGACATTGGTAAAGAACAAGAAGCGATAAACACTCTGCAAAATGATCTTGTCAAGCTTAGAAAAGAGTACGAAAAACTTATATATCAGGCATATAAAACTAAGCAGACAAGTGATAAATTAATGTATATTTTATCTAGTTCTGATTTTAATCAAGCCTTTCTTCGGCTAAAATATTTACATCAATACTCCAAGCATCGTAATAATCAGATTAAATCTATTGAAGCCACCAAACTACAGCTTGAAAAGCGAGTAAATGAATTAGAGGAATTGAAAAATGATAAAAATTCGCTTTTGTATGAAATATCAAGTGAAAACAAAAAGCTAGTTGTTGAAAAAAGACAAAAAGAGAAGCTATTAAAAGATTTAACAAACAAGGAGAAACAACTTAAAGCTGAAATTGACAAGAAACAGAGACTTGCAAGAGAACTAAATACCAAAATTCAAAAGCTTATAGCTGAGGAGATTGAAAAAAGTAAAAAAGGCTCTAAAACTTATAGACTAACACCAGAAGAGAAGCTTATTGATGATCAATTTTCTTCAAATGTTAAACGTCTCCCCTGGCCTCTTGAAAGAGGTATTGTAACTGAAAAATTTGGTGAACATAATCACCCTGTTTTGAAGGGAATAAAAGTTAGAAACGATGGCATAGACATTTCGACTGAAAAATCAAGCAAAGTAAGAGCCGTTTTTAATGGCACTGTACGCAACGTCTTCGTAATACCTGGATTAAATAAAGTTATTATTATCCGACATGGTAGTTATCTCTCCGTATATTCTAATCTCATAGAGGTTTATGTAAAACCAGGTCAAAACGTAAAAACAAAACAAAATATTGGGATTCTCGCTAACGACGACAAATCTGATGTATCTGTACTAAAATTTCAAATTTGGAAAGAAAACGAAAAACTTGATCCAGAAAGATGGTTAACAACAATGAACTAATATATAATAAGGATATATATTTACAGCTCAATCGTGCCAAAAACTATCTTTTTAGGAACGATTTGTTTGTTGGATTTGTTAATTCAATTTTATATTTAATTCCCGTAATTTTACTACTTTTTTTTATCGATATAGCTTTTGAGTTAAATCAATCATTAAGAGTTATTGTATTAATCTTTATTACACTTTATTTCCTCTATATTTTATATAAAAACCTGATACATTATATTCTAAAGTACTTTAACTTTTTCAAAGGATATGATAATTATTCCATAGCTCTAAGATTAATAGCAGATTCAGAAATTCAAGATAAGGTGCTGATTTATTTAGAGTTAAAAGAGTATGATCAAGCAAATATTTTAATTAATCAGGCACTTGAGCAAAAGATATTAGAGCTTAAAGATTTAAACTTCACAAGTAGGTTAAATATTATAATCCCAAGCAAACTTTTTATAGTAATTTCTCTATTCCTTTTAGCTTTTTTTGTTACTTCGTTATTGATTGAAACTCCTCTAAAGAAAGCGGCTTTAAGAGTTTTTTATCCTGCATACCAAATTTCTTATAAGACCTTAGATTACATACTTTTAAGTGATTCGCTCAATATAATTCAAAATCAGGATATTGAAGTTAAAGTTAAGATTAAAGGAACTTATATACCAGATCAGATTTTTCTTAGAATAGGNGANAAAGATATTTTNGCTAAAAATATTAATGATTCTATTTGGTCTTACAAGTTTGTAAAACTTAATCAATCAATACAATTCTATTTCCATGATAATTTAAATCAAAGTGAGATTTATAGAATTAACGTAAACCCACTTCCCGTACTTAAAAATNTTTCTGTTGAGGTTTTTCCACCCTCACATACNAATATNGAGTCATNTTCACTTTCTGGTTTAGGAAATTTTAGTTTCCCCGAAGGGAGTAAAATAAAATGGTTTATTGAAGCACTTAATTCACAAGACCTTATATTTAAAATTGATGATAAAGAGCTAGATTTCAAAAAGTCCGAAAAAGGTTTTATTGTTGAAATAGTAGAGAGAAATAGTTTTAATTACTCTTTTAAATTATTCTCTGGTTATGTTTGGAATGAAGAGAGTTACGAATTTTCNACTAATTGTATAAAAGATGAATNTCCAAAAATTGATTTGCAAGTAACTGAAACCGGAAACATCGTTGATCCNGTTATNTTAAGTGGTTCAATCGGTGATGATTATGGCTTTACAAATTTTGAAATAGTTCATAAATATAATGATACNGTATTTATCATCCCTTTACAATACAATAAACAAAATCTAAATCAAACATTTTATTATCAACACAATATATATGAATTGTATTCTAGCCTTAATACCGACAAAATAGAATATTATTTAAGAGTTACTGACAATGACGCTGTTAATAACTTTAAAAGCACAAACTCTCAATTTTTTACCTTTGATGTTCCTGATTCAAAGGAACTTGAAAACAGAATAGATAATATATCTACAGATCTAACTGACAAACTAGCTTTAGGGTTGGAAATGCTCAAAGAATTAAATATTAGACAGAAAGATATTCAAGCCAAATTTAAAAATGAGAAACTTAATAAGTGGGAACAAAGTCAATTAACCCAACAATTAGAACAAAATAAATCAGATATTAATAAGCTTTTAAACGAAATAAATGCTTTAAATCAGCAAATCAAGTCCTTAAGTAAAATTAATAGCTCAGAAAACAAACTTTACGAAAAGCAATCGCAGATCAATGAATTGCTCGAAAAGTTGATGGATAATGAGTTGTCCGAATTGTTTAAAGAACTTGAAAGATTAAAAAGCGAATTAAAGGATAAGCAAATTTCTAAATCGACAAATAAGCTCTCAACTGAAGAATTAGAAGAGCTTATGAACAGAAACCTTGAAATTCTAAAACGATTTGAAATTGAAAAAGGACTTTCTAAGGTTGTTGATGATTTAAAAGAGCAAGCACAAAATCTTGATA
>JGI24712J26585_10000397_pt1 | contig 37302 bp, 50 predicted proteins | sample BioPla3DNA2_FD_26585 | JGI IMG/M metagenome (IMG submission 26585)
GGAAAGTTAACATACAATTTTTCCAGTAATAAATGAAAATTTAGCGGAATTAATTAACTAATTAGTGTGTTTACCCACACAAAATAGCGAAGCGCCACTTATTTCCAATACGGGTTTCACTTAATTCTATGCGACGTAACCATATTTCAAATATTGGGTGCGCATATGAGTTGGTATTGCTATAATTCCATATTAGTGGCCACGAAAAGCCAGATATAACCTTATTGATTTCCTTTGGTGGTACAAATTGAATAACACTATTAACTATTTCTGTTCGTATAGAGCATATAAATTTTGTTTTCGCAAAGCCATATGTAATGAAAAAATCGTTAAATAATTTTACTGTTAATATCAAATCTCTAATCATTCTCAAATCACGGCAAAGAATATCATCATCAGCATAGAACGCTTCCAATTCATCCACAAATATATAGAAGGGGATATCTGTCCGAGTAAGCTTACCAAACTGCTTTGCAGCTACATCAATTAAAGATACAAATTGAGTATATTCTTTTAGATTTTCTTTTTCGTTAAAGTCAAGTGTCAATTCAGGTTTAATTGATTGAGTACCACTTGTTTCACTTGAGTAAGACATTCCAATTTTAACTATACTTGGGAATTTAAATATTTTCCCAGACGTTCTTTCAGGTAGGATGCGATTTACTGTAGCAACAAAATTAGTCCAGTTTTCGTCATCAACAAAAATACCGCAATTGGAGTTTTCATTCTCTTCAACAATATGCTTGAAAAATATCCAACGCCAAATATATTCGAAATCTTGCTCATTTTGTAAAATATCATTATCTACATCTATTGTTTTAACAATATTTCTAGAGATTTTATCCAAACCAAGTCTTTGTACATTGCCATACTGTGATTTAAATAATATAAACGAAGTACATGTACAATCATCATGTTTTTGACATTCAGATTCAAGGTAAAGTAACAATGCTGTTTTTCCCGTTCCCTTATTTCCATAAATAAACATTTTGTCCTTATTGATAATATCATCAAAGGAGAAATTAGGCGGAATTACATAGCTTTCAAGAAACTCATTAGATTTTTGTAATAGCAACTCGTCTTTTGCATCTGGTTTTCCTATATATATATCTTGTACTTTTAATTTACCTTTAGAATCCATAATACGTACCCCCACACATCCCTATTTGTTTTTTTATATCAAAGTATGCTCGAAAGTAATTCTACCGCACTTTCTTCACTTGGGTCATTTGTCCCTAGTTCGCCTCGGAACGCACGGGCAAGAATGGCTTTTTTCATCAAATCAATTTTATCTATGGCATCACAAAACTCTTTTGCTTTTTCTTCCTTTTCAAAGAGGTTGTCCAAAACTCGGACAATTTCCTGTTGCTCAGAAAGAGATGGAATTGAGATTACAGTTGCCCTAATATCACGCAGATGAAGGTTTTGCAACCCAATTCCTGTCAATTCACCATTAAATTTATCTTTAGTTATAGGATTGTTAATTGAATACAAAAGAAATTTAGGTAGAACAATCTCCATACGAGGACGCAAAAGAGCAAGACTAACATATATATCAAATATGCAATCTCTATCAACAATGGCTGCGACCCCTGTAGTCCCATTTTTAGCAAGCAAAATATCATTAACCTGTGGCGCTAATCTTGAATACAATTTGTCATGCAGCTCTTGGGGAATGTATTTAACATTATCCCAATCTATTTTGCCAGAAGTAACATTTTTAGATGATAGAAAAACATATCCCTCATCAGAATATGTAGGTGTCTGGTGTGTTCCATCAGTTATTAATGAGCAAACCTCTTTAAGACTCTTTTCCTCCCAGTTTTCCATTCCAACACCGTTCTTCTTACGCCATTGGTCAGTGAGTTCTCCTGTGAGTGCTTTATGGAGAATTGCAGCTCTACGGATTCCAAAGGTATCAAGGGCATTTTGTATCAGTTCCTTTGCATTATCAAGCTTCTCAAAAAGGCTTTCAATGCGGTCAACAATTCGCTGTTGCTCAGCGCGGGGGGGAAGAGGAACTAATAATGGGGCTATATTTTTATTGTTTATCTGAGGTACATTAGAACCATTATTAATTTCTGCTAAATCAACTGTTAAAAACCAATAATACATATAAAGCAATTGCACCCTCGGAGTTATTGCCATTATATTCAAGTCCACTAACAGTGGTTTCCTCGTTATCCTTTTTTTATTTGTTAAAATCGCTCCTCCTCTTTTCGGAAAGAGAATGCTATTCTCAGGTATTAATTGGGATTCATTATAAGTGTTAACATATCTAGAAGAAGACAATATTTCGAATTGGTTGTCCAGCAAATTCATATCAGCAACTTTAATATAAAGCATCTTTCCATCAGGCAACTCAACGTCTCCTGGTAAAGTAGTTCCACTTTTCAAGTCAGCAATATAGCTTAACTGTGTCCACACCCAATTACTCGGCACTTCATAAGGTTGTTCATCCTCTGATACCAATGCTTGTTCCAACTTTTCTTCTATAGATAATTCCTGTTGTTTTTCTTTAGCCATTAGTCATTACCCCCTAATGACTTTAATTCCTTCACAACACTCATTATCAAATCCACTGCTTCTTCAAGCTGTGCAACGATTTCTTCACCGCTTTCGATTGGGTCTTGTAAATCTTCATAGTCCAAGACGCTGTCATCACGAATAAGCCCAAGGTCAAGGCTGTTGTTTTTATCCTCAATTTGCTTGCGAGTATATACATTCCATCGTTCATCTTGGATTTTACTTCTATCCTCTGCAGTATAAGCATTAATAAACCCATTGAAATGCTCTGCCTTTAATGGATTTGTCTTGCCAAAGTTCTGCATATTGGTACGCAAATCATAGAACCAGACTTCTTTAGTATTATCCTTTTCTGTATTCCCACGAGTGAAAAACAACACATTGGTCTTTACACCCTGAGCATAGAAAATACCCGTTGGCAGACGTAAAACCGTATGAAGATTACATTTATCCATCAAGTCTTTACGAATTGATGCTCCGTCACCGTCGGCAAACAATACATTATCAGGCAATACAACTGCTGCCCGTGCTTTACCGTTCGCTTTTAAGCTTCTATAAATATGCTGTAAGAAGTTTAACTGCTTATTAGATGTAGGGTAAGTAAAATCATCACGGGTAGCACGCTCACCGCCTTTTTTCGTTCCAAAAGGTGGATTGGTCAGCACAACATCAAAATTTTTCATAGCCTTTCCGTGATTGGAGAGGGTATCAGCAAGTAGAATTTCTCCTTCGATATCATGAAGCATGGCATTCATCAATGCAAGCCTATGAGTTTCATGTACCAACTCACAGCCCGTGAACGCTTTTTTTCTCTGAAATTCCTGCTGTTCTAAGGAAAGGCTGAATAAATTATCAGTATGGTCTTTCACAAAGCGGTCTGCAGCTATCATAAACCCATATGTTCCACAGGCAGGGTCATTACAAAGCTCACCAGCTTGAGGAGCAATTAGCTTTGTCATTACATCTATTATCACACGAGGCGTGAAGTACTGTCCTGCTCCTGACTTTTTCTCGTTTGCATTTTTTTCAAGCAAACCTTCATATAGGTTTCCAAGACCTTCTTCCTTTGCAGAATACCAGTCAAGAGCATCTATAGAAGTAATGATTTTTTCAAGGTTTTTTGGCTCTTCAATATTGGAGGATGCTCCTGCATATATTTCACGAACCCTACCTGTACAATTTTCACCCAAATGACTTAATAAATCTTTGTAAAAGCGTTTCAATTCAACGCCTTTTGGCTTTATCAACTTGTCCCAGCGGTAATTCTCTGGTATTTGTCCATCCGTTCCTGTTTCTTTTGCCATTTTTAAAAACAGGATATATGTTAGCTCTGTAACATACTGATGATAGGTAATACCATCATCCCTAAGTACATTACATAAGTTCCAAAGCTTTGATACGATTTCTTGATTGTTCATGCTGTTTTGCCCCCATCATCATATAGATACTCATTCAGTTCCGATATGACACTTTCTAGTTTATTTTTAAACACTTTATTAATTCTTTCAAAACCACCAAAATTTTTAAATGCTCCACTATCAAAGGCTTCCTTATCCAGTACAGTTTCATGGAGCAAGTAAGTTTCAATACGATTTAGCCAGTCCAATTCCATTTTACTGAAAGAATGATTCTTTTTTAGTTTTTGTACAGCATTTATTATACGCTGTTCATGGCTTAGAAGTACAGACCCAATTGCTTCTTTACGGATAAAGCTGATTATATCAGCTGCGATATCCTGATTTTTTAACTCTTTCCATGCAGTATTGAGCTGTTTCTCAGTAAAGCCTTGGCGGTCAAGCTCAAGTTTAAGACTTTTCAGACTTTCCCTTGTCAATTCTTTTGGTCTAGTGCAAACCACATTAAGTGCCGCAATGTTATTGATATTATTGGTGATAAAGGCTTTAAACTCATCCAGATAGTCTTCTGGTTTAAGTCCTTTTCCATACCCTCTGGTATGACTTACCAATTCGTCTTCTTTATCAGAAATAACAACTGCACGCCCTGGATTCATACCGCCTTCATTTAGCATTTCAAATAATTTTCTGTTTTTTATCAATAGTTCCTTGGCTTCGCTCACAGACATTGATTTAAGTTTATCAATGAATTGTGTAGGATTATGGCCTCCAGACAAGTCTATAAAATGTGCTATTAATTTTTCACTTAATTTACGTTTTTTCCGTTGTAACTTAGCAATAATCAAGTCTATTTGATTTTGTGTCTGAGCTTCAGTCGGGAGAGTTTCCAATCCATGCAGAAGCTCGTCAAAAGTTACAGTCGGATTAGCCACAACTGGCTTCATGGTATTTACATCCGCTAGAGACTCATACACCCCCACAGGGTCATATATTTCAAAATGTGTTTTACTTATTTCTGGACAGAGACGAGTAGCACGCCCCATCATCTGCTCAAACAAAATACGGGATTTTACACGCCTCATAAAAATAAGCGTGGTTATCTCTGGTACATCAATTCCTGTGGTAAGTAAATCAACAGTAACAGCTATATTGGGATACTTTTCATTTTTGAATTTTTTAATTGCTTCTAATACTTTTTTCTTATTTCCTCCGCCAACACTACCAGTAATTTTCATAACAGCATCATTATCTACACCATAAGGTTCAAAAATCTCTTTTAAGATTTTCACTATGAGGTCTGCATGGGTGTCATCTACTGCATAAATCAATGTCTTGCCCTCGCCGTCAGGATTCAGGTCTTTCGCAATCTCTTCCAATACAGTGCGATTGAAATTTTCTGTAATGACTTGGCGGTTAAACTTTTCCACATCAAATTTAAGTTCATCTTCCAGTTCACCACTATTTGTTATTTCGCCTGTCACAGGGTCATAAATTGCTACAGTTTCACCCTTTTCGTAGTTAATTCCTTCCTTGCTTAGCTTAGTAATAATATTATGTGGAGCATCATGGTCAACTAAATATCCCTCAATTACAGCTTTTCGGTAAGAATAGTTAAATACTGGCTTTCCAAAAATCTCTGACGTATGTAATGCAGGAGTTGCTGTGAGTGCAATCTTTGATGAATCAAAATATTCTATTACAGTTCGGTACTTGCTTACATAATCATCTTGATTACGGTATAGAAGCTCGTCTTCTCCCATTTCCTTATCAAGTATATAACCCCGATGGGCTTCATCAATAATGACAAGGTCATAATCGGTAACAGAAGGCATCGTTTCATCTTCATTATATAAAATCCGTTTCACAAGGCTTTGTACCGTTGCAACATGGATTTTTGTTTCTTTGTCTATCTCTATATCTTCAAGATTTTTAATATTATAAATTTCATCCAGAGTCATCAGTTCTTCAATTTTAACTTCTTTAAATACATCCTGTGCTTGTTCGCCTAGAGCGGTACGGTCAACAAGAAAAAGAACACGCTTAAATCTATCTGTTTTAATAAAACGATAAACCATGCCCAGTATTGTTCTAGTTTTACCCGTTCCTGTTGCCATTGACAGAAGCACTCTTTGTTTGCCGTTAATAATTGCATTCTCTGCTGCTTCTATAGCTTCAATCTGATACTCACGCAAATTAAGACCGTCCTTATCTCTCAGAAGGTCATACGGCATATCCTCTAATGATTTGTTTGCAGTTGCAATATCCTTTTCCAGCATTTCAATAATTCCATCAGGACTCATCCAACCTTGTAGAGCTTTTGGAATATTGGAGCTTTGGCGAGTATCCAGAAACCAGATACCAGACTTTGTTTCAAGCTGTTTTAAGTATTTTCTTCCATTGGTTGCAAAAAGGAATGGTGCTTTATATTCATTCCATGTACTAACCTGATATACTGCATGCTCTTCCTTGACTTCCTTGGCATAATCCTTACACTGATAATCTATAACCGATGGAATATCCGTATATTTACGTTTTGCCTCAACAATACCCACTAGATTCAAACCAACAAAAAGGGCGTAATCAGCATAGCCCCTATCTCCAACTTTCGAATCTGTTGGCCATTCGGCAATAGCAATATTTCTACCTTTTTGAGGTCTTGTTCCTTTTGAGTAACGCAAGTTTACAGTATCAGCTTCCCAACCTACTTTGCGAAGCTGTTCGTCAATTATATAACGGGTTTCTTTTTCTGATAGGTTTATTTGGTCTGCTGCCGTTTTTGCTTTTTTAGCTCTTTCCTCAATAGTAGTGTCTTGACTATCATTTATCTTTTCTACTTGGTCAGTCAGTTTCTTGATTAATTCTTCTTTCTCTTTTAAAAGAGCTTCATAATCAACTTGATAGCTGGAGTTTTCGGGCAACACAAAATCTTTAGGAAGGTATCCCCAGTCACCATAAGTCTGCATAAACCATACTCCGAGATTATATGCCATTTCAAGAAGTATTTTGCAATCTTCAAGAGAATCATAGTTCGCATGGACAGCCTTATTACGTGTCATTCTAAGAGAATAAAAGATATCATCTATATCTTTTGGCAGTAGCCCATTTTGCTTTAAAAGCTTTATTCGGTTTGCGTGGGTATTATCATAAGATGGTGGAGCAATATTATCTAATTTTAGCATGATATTTACAATGGTCTCACCAAATAACCCCAGTTTTATCAAACAAGAATTTGTATCTGTATATAAGTAGTCTTCTGCTGTGCTTCCGATTTGTGATAAAACAGGGAAGGCTTTTTCTAAAAATCCAAAATTCGAATTCATTTTTCTGCCTCCTGTTCGTTTATATATTCTACGATATCTCCGATATCACATTTTAAATACTTGCATATTCTACCTAAAACATCCATACTGACATTCTGGTCTTTGCTGAGCCTCGATAGCGTTGTAGGTGTTATGGATACAGCATCCCTGAGTGTGACTTTATTTATCTTTTTATCGATTAGTAGTTTCCACAATTTGTTATAACTAAATGCCATGAAGCTCACCTCCGTTAACTTTCATATTTACATTATCATACATTTTTATATTTTTCAATATTAGAGGTACATTTTTATATATCTAAAGTATGCCAAAAAGATTTCTATCAAAAAAATAATGAAATATTGTGGTAAATAATTAATCTTCTGAATGGTAACGCGACACATAGTGTCGCCATAATCCCGAGCATAGCGAGGCAACAGCAGTCAAAGCAAAGGTAACAATTATTTGAATACAAAAAATTAGGCTAAACCTACTTGAACAGGAGAGCGCCTCCTGTTCCAGGGAATGAGGCGAGGAAAACGCAATTTAATAACGAGCAAAAAAAGGGAGCCGAATGGCTCCATTTTGTAATTTTTTTGCGATGTTATTAAATTCTCTTGGAAAGAAGGGCAGACTTATCCTAGCAAAAGCTAGTAAGTCTGCACCGTTTTATTGTATCCAGTTCCGAGGGTGACTCGGCTGAGGTATCCACTTACGATTACCACGCTTACATTCGTCCTAGACGCTAGTTCAGTCGTGGGTCGCATCCCTTGTATAGTATTTCAACTATACGTTATCTACATTGTCGGTTCACGGTCAACTACTCGACTCTGGGAAATACGTTAAATCCCAGCATACACACCCTTTCGGTCGCTAACGACTATTCATAGCGATATGATTAAATTGCACTCAATATGTGTAAGTATCCTCCACATTGTGGACTAGTTCTTACGATAGTGTATCATAGTATTATAATATGCTACAATTCTCAATCTCAACCGTTGAGCAATCTTCACGAAAACTTCATCTGTTCGCTAAGTAGCTATAAACCGATACAGGAGCCGTGCAATTGGCTCTGCCCGCTATCGTCTCTCCCCCGTGCTTTATTATTTGAGTTGGTACATAACACTAAAATCCAACTTACGGGCGGTCTGTGAGTAGTGCCAGATTGTCCGTCCGAGGCTTTTTGTACTTGGAGCCTACCCTATTCGTTTTTTATTTTTTAATGGGAACGAATGTTATCGAAACCCTGTAATATTCAATTAGTATAAATATACACTTTTATATAGGGGAATATAAGAAATTCGTGTTCTACCCCTGCATAAAAGTGTCTTAAGGAATAAAAAAGCCTCCTGCACCCAATAAAAACAAGGCAGGAAGCCTTTTATATTCCAACCATTGAAATGTTGCTCCCTTCACGGGAGCGTTTATATATTATAGTACAAAATATCAAAATATATATTTTTATTTTACTCTAAACATAATATTAAAATATATAATTTTATTCTGGTATTAAATTGAGTTTGCGACACGACAAAAAAACAAAGCCCCGAAACGTTGTGTTTTCGGGACTTTTGTAAAATTTGCAATTATCTCTTTGAGAACTGTGGTGCTCTTCTTGCTTTCTTGAGACCGTATTTCTTTCTTTCCTTCATTCTTGGATCTCTTGTGAGGAAACCTGCCTTTTTTAATACAGGTCTTAACTCCTCATCCGCCTTTAGAAGAGCTCTTGAAATACCGTGTCTTATAGCTCCAGCTTGACCAGTGTAACCTCCACCTATAACTTTGCAGATTACATCAAACTTGCTACCTGTATCTGTAAGTACTAATGGCTGTTTAACTATAACTTTCAAAGTCTCCAAACCAAAATAGTTATCAAGATCTCTATCATTTATAATAACTTTTCCTTCTCCAGGAACAAGTCTAACTCTTGCAATAGATTTTTTTCTTCTTCCAGTTCCGTAATACTGTACCTTTGACATAAAATTCTACGCCTCCTTCCTAATTATAAAATTTCTAGCTTTTCTGGTTTTTGTGCTGCATGCTCATGTTCAGAGCCTCTGTATACTTTCAATTTTCTGAACATTGCTCTTCCAAGGCTATTATGTGGCAACATACCTTTAATAGCTATTTCAACTGCTCTTTCAGGTTTATCCTGCATGAAAGCTCTGTATTTAATTTCCTTCAAACCTCCAGGATAAAGTGAGTGATGTCTATACAACTTTTGGTCTAACTTATTTCCTGTAAGAACAACCTTCTCTGCATTCAAAACAATTACATGATCACCCGTATCAACATGTGGAGTATATTCAGGCTTATTCTTTCCTCTTAATATTTTCGCAACTTCACTAGCTAATCTTCCAAGAGTTTTGCCTTCAGCATCAACAATATACCACTTTCTTTGAACTTCATGGGCTTTTGCCATAAAAGTTTTCATTCGAATTCGAACCTCCTTAAAACAATCGTAAAAAAATATTTATATAATTAATTTTCAGTTCAGTTATTAGTGAACCAAATTTTCGACACTTATTAATTTTAATACAGTCACAAGTTAGTGTCAAGTATATTTTATTGTTTTTTTAATTTATCTTTTATTTCCTTTGCTTTTTTGCCCTTATTTGCTCTATACTCTCGTATAATCGTTCGCCATTTCACTTTTTGTCATTCTCAATAATAAACTTCTACTAAATATAAACCTTGTGGTGGTGCGGTCCTTCCTGCCCTCTTTCTTTCAAGACTCTCAATAATGCTTGGAATTTCCTTTGACTTAATCCTTCCCATACCCACATCAACTATTGTACCCACAATTATTCTAACCATGTTGTATAAAAAACCGTCGCCAGATACTTCAAACCAAATATTGTCTTCTGATTTAGTCAGCTTTACATCAAATATTGTTCTTACAGATGTTTTTACGCTGCTTCCCGTTGATCTGAATGCCGAAAAGTCGTGAGTACCCAAAAAGTAACCGATTGATTTTTGCATTTCTTCAAAATCAAGTTGATGCGATACATGATAAGCCCTATTTCGAAATATTGCCGAAGGAAAACTGGAGTTATAAATTAAATATCTGTATTTCTTACCCTTTGAACAATGTCTTGCATGAAAATCGAGGCTAACTTCTTCAGACTTTTTTATAACTATATCGTCTGGAAGCATTCTGTTTAAAGCATATGAAAACCTGTCTTGAGGTATATTCGACTGGGTAAGAAAATTCGCAACTTGTCCATAGGCGTGAACCCCCTGATCCGTCCTACTTGAACCCGTTATAGTAATTTCCTCCCCCGTTAGTCCCCGTATTGCTCTCTCAACCGTTCCCTGAACCGTCTTAGCATTTGATTGAACTTGCCAACCATGATAATTAGTACCATCGTATTCAATTGTCAGCTTGACATTTTTCATTTCTTTTCTCACCTATTTGCTTTTTATTTTTAGCAGAGCTTTCAAAATAACACATCCAATATTTAGATTAGAATCCCCCAAAAAAGCTTTATTTAATTAGTAAAGGACACAATCATTTGTGCCCTTTGATAATTTATATTAAAAATTTTTTTATAAATTCTCTCCTAGCATAGCAGCACCGATTATTCCTGCATCATTCCCCAAAAGAGCTGTCTTTATTTGTGTCTGTGGTATCTCTTCTCTGCTGAACACTCCTGCATAAACCAATTCCTTCAACGGTTTAAGTAGATAGTCACCTTCTTTACATACCCCTCCGCCGATTACTACCACTTCAGGCATAAAGATGTTTATCACATTTATAAGACCTTCAGCTATATATTTAATATACTGTTGAACTACTCTATTACCTGTCTCATCTCCTTGTTTAGCAGCATCAAAAGCTGTTTTGGCATTTATCTTTGAAAAATCACCCTCAATAAGCTTGTTAATTATTGAATCAGGGTTTTCTTGTGCTGCTTTTGTTGTTTGTCTTATTAATGCAGTAGCGGACGCATAACTCTCCCAACATCCTTTTCTTCCACAGGTACATTGTATTCCATCACAAACCATAACCATATGACCAATTTCTGCACCTGCAAAGTTAAAGCCACTGTAAATTTTTCCGTCTATAATTATTCCTCCACCTATACCTGTCCCTAATGTAATAGTAACGGAATGCTTCGTCCCCTTTGCACTTCCTGCAACTTCCTCAGCAAGTGCTGCACAGTTTGCATCGTTATCAAGATATACAGGCAANTCAATGTATTTTTGCATTTCTGCTTTAATGGGCACATTTCTAAAATTCAGATTACCACTAAAGATAAGGATTCCCTCTTTACAATCTGGAGTACCAGGGCTTCCAATACCGATTTTCTCTACCTCATCTATGTTCACACCTGCCTCTTTTATCACTTTTAGAGTTAGATCTGCCATATCCTTAATGATTTCCGTATAAGGCCTTTGTGCGTTTGTTGGCGTGCTATCCTTATATATGATTTCTCCTGCCTTATTAACCAAACCCGCAGCTATATTAGTTCCGCCAAGGTCAATACCCACGTAATACATAATTACCCTCCCAAATATTTATTTATATTGAACTCAGGTTAGTCTCTTAAATTATTAATTTGAGTTCAACTGATAGATATACATAATTTCCTCGAAAAAATGAAAGGAAAATGTAAAGCGTTTTTCGAGAAATATATATGTATAAATAATTATACAAGCAAATTGATACATTGTACATATATAAAATGTAGCTATAGCATGAATAATAATACTTCAAAAATAATTACAACTAAGCATACTACAAAATCAACTCTTGATAATCTCAGCTCATTCATTCTCGTTCTGCCTACACCACCTCTATAGCACCTAGCATTCATCGCATCAGCTAGTTCATCTGCTCTCCTGAAGGCACTTACAAACAATGGTACTAGTATAGGTAAAAAGCTCTTAGCCCTTTTAACAATATTCCCGGTATTAAAATCCGCTCCCCGTGATGACTGAGCCTTCATTATCTTATCCGTCTCTTCTAACAAAGTTGGAATAAACCTAAGTGCTAGAGTCATCATCATTGCAAACTCGTGAACAGGAACTTTAATATACTTTAGAGGTGCAAATAGCCTCTCAATCCCATCGGTTAATGCAATGGGAGTTGTTGTCAAAGTAAGCAGTGAGGTGCTAATAACAAGTAGAGACAATCTAAATGCCATTTTCACCGCTAAATGAATTCCCTCATGGGTTATTCTTATAAATTTGAAACCAAATATAGTCGTTCCAGGCGTAAATAAGATATTCATAAGACCCGCAAAGATGATAATGAATATAATCGGCTTAAGTCCTTTTAAAGTGTACCTTATGGGTATATTAGAGGCAAAAACAGCTGTAAAACTCAATACAGCATACAATATAAATGCTGCATACGACTCAATTAACAGTAATGATATCATTAGTACCATTGTTAATACTATTTTTACTCTTGGATCTATCTTGTGAATAATCGAATCGCCGGGAAAATATTGGCCTAATGTTATATCTTTTATCATTTATTCACCCTAATATATTTCATAATTTCCTCTTTAGCCTCCGAAACGGTAAAAGTATTCTCATTGATTTCGGGGCATATACTTTTGAGCCTTCTCATCAAATGAGTCATTTGAGGTGCCGATAACCCAATTTCCTCAAGCCTTTGCCACTGGTTGAAAACTTGTGCAGGAGTTCCATCCATTTCTATTGTTCCTTGGTTCATAACTATAACTCTTTTAACTAATCTCGCAATATCCTCCATACTGTGAGATACCAAAATAACAGTAACATTTAGCTTTCTGTGAAGATTTGATATCAGTGCATATACCTCATCTCTGGCCTTAGGATCAAGTCCTGCAGCTGGCTCATCTAGTACAAGTATTTTAGGCTCTAGAACTAAAACCCCTGCAATAGCCACTCTTCTCTTTTGCCCACCTGAAAGTTCAAAGGGAGACCTGTTCAATAACTCCTGTGTTAGACCAACAGTTTTAATAACATTTTTTACTTTCACTTCTATTTCTGTCTTATTCAAAGCTCTTCTTTCGAGACCAAAGGCTATATCTTTAAAAACGGTTTCCTCAAACAACTGATGTTCCGGGTATTGAAAAACAATTCCAACCTGATTTCTAAGGTCTTTTGCATTTTTCCCCGTTATATCTGTACCGTTGACATATACTTTGCCTGAAGTCGGCTTAAGTATTCCATTCATATGCTGGACTAGTGTTGACTTTCCGGAGCCGGTATGCCCAATAACTCCCATAAATTCACCATTAGCAATATTCATATTTATATTATCAAGTGCTTTTTTTTCAAATGGAGTCCCTTTCATATATATATATGAGAGGTTCTCAACTTTAATTGACATTTTACCTCCGAACTAGATTAACCATATTACAGACCACTTGTGTTTTTAGCATATCATACTATTTATACACTTTTTATCGTATTACTTCAAGTCTTTCATATAGTTGCTTAATAAATTTTTATATAATTTTTATTTCGAAACATATAACATCTTTTATACTTTACAGGGCTCCATTATTCTATGTTATAATTAGTAGAATACTTTTAAGCAATAAAATAAACACTACTATAGATATTTCTATTTTCATGGGTTAGGAGGAAAATTTAATGGAGCATTATTATTCGCAGAATCCAAGTGTTTCACATGACGAAAATAAAATTCTCTTTAAAACTAAGGATATTAAGCTCGACCTTATTACAGACTCGGGTGTTTTTTCAAAGAAAAGAGTTGATTTTGGAAGTGAGCTTCTTATAAATTCTACACCTAGTATTACCGGCGAGATTCTTGATATTGGTTGCGGTTATGGCGTAATAGGTATCTCACTATCTTTTCTAAATCCCTCTGCTAAAGTCACAATGATTGATATAAACGAAAGAGCTGTGGATTTGGCAAATCGAAATATACAGCTTAATCACGCAAGCAATGTAAAAGCAATACAAAGCGACGGTTTCTCAAAGGTAACAGGCAAATTTGATGTAATTGTCAGCAATCCCCCAATAAGAACTGGAAAAAAAGTTATATACCCTATATTTGAACAAAGTATCGAGTATTTAAATACCAAGGGTTCTATATATATAGTTATTCAGAAAAAACAAGGTGCAAAATCAGCGGTTGACAAACTTGAATCGATATACGGAAACTGCGAAGTGATTAACAAGGACGCAGGCTATTGGATACTAAAAAGCACTAAAACCGTTTGAACCTATAAATTTTGATATAGTCTTTCTAAAAAAACTAGACAGTTATCCTTTTTATACTTATGTTTGCACCGCTAAATATTGATCTATTACTTTGTGTTTTTAGACTTTTATTGTAGATTTGTTCGTTATATTAAGTATAGTTTTTTTGAAAAGACCTTAGCACAAAACGGGGTAATAGATTTAACTTACTGTAAAAAGTTCTCTAAGAACCTCAACGGCTTCATCAATATCAATAATATTCAGTGGTAGCTCAATTCCTTCCTTTTTCAATTCATAAAACAGTTCAGTTACTTGTGGGACATCGAGACCTAATTTCTTTAGCCCCTCAACATCAGCAAACACTTCTCGGGGAGAGTCATCCTTAACAATGTTTCCATCATCAATAATAATCAATCTATCTCCATATACTGCCTCATTCATATGATGCGTAATATGGATGATAGTAATATTTTCTTCTTTGTTTAACTTCCTTAAGACTTCTAAAACTTCTGTTCTTCCAGTTGGATCAAGCATTGATGTAGCTTCATCTAATATTATACAATTAGGTTTCATTGCAAGAATTCCGGCAATTGCAATTCTTTGCTTTTGACCCCCCGATAGGTTATGAGGTGCTACTTTACTGTACTCATGCATTCCTACTGCCTTTAGAGAGTCTTTCACTCTAGCTTTTATTTCACTTGAGACGACACCCAAATTTTCTGGTCCAAAAGCCACATCCTCTTCAACAGAAGTTGCTACTATTTGATTGTCGGGATTTTGAAACACCATACCTATTGATTGCCTTATATCCCACAAAAACTCATCTTCTAAAGTATTAATGTTGTTTACATAGACAGTACCCTTTGTTGGCAGGATAAGTGCATTGATAAGCCTTGCAAAAGTTGACTTCCCTGAGCCATTTCTACCTATAACCACGACAAACTGACCTTGCTCAATCCTTATATTGAGATTGGATACTGCTGGCTTTATATTAATTTCATCATCACTTTTATACTTATATTCCGTTTTGTCAAATACAATCATATCCATTACCTTTTACAATCCTCATTATTTTTGCTCATCTCTTAATATAAAATACAGAATTATTAAAAGGGATTAGTGTGGATGATAACTCCACCTAATCCCCTATCAGTTCGTATTATACAAACTCTAATATTACTACTTCTGCTCCATCGCCTTTTCTTGGACCTAATTTATAGATCCTTGTATATCCACCATTTCTATCTTTGTACTTAGGAGCAATTTCGTCAAACAACTTATTAGTCAAACTAATTGTTTTACCTTCAGCATCCTTGATCCTGTAGAACCAATTCATAGCTCTTCTTCTTGCACTAAGTCTTGAAGGGTTATCTACTTGAACCATATCAGTCTTGATTTCCCTCTCATTAACGTAATAAGTTTTACCGTTTTTTGATGTAACCTTATTGGTAATTTTCATACCTTTTGGGTCACGTTTAACTGCACTAACTTTAACTTGTTTTGATGTATAATTATCGCATTCTTTGACAGCTAATGCAATAAGCTTTTCTGCAATATTTTTAACTTCCTTGGCTCTAGCCTCGGTTGTTTCAATTTTACCATTTTCAAAGAGAGATGATACCAATCCTTTAAGCATTGCTTTTCTCTGGTCAGTAGCACGCCCTAATTTTCTTTGCCCTGGCATTCTTATACCTCCTTTACAACAAATCTTGTTTACTTATTTTATTGATTAGTCTTCGCTTGGAGCTAAGGACAAACCTAATGCTTTAAGCTTGTTAAGGACTTCTTCTAAGGACTTTCTACCAAGATTACGAACCTTCATCATATCTTCTTCAGTCCTATTTATAAGATCTTCAACATTATTTATTCCTGCTCTCTTTAAGCAGTTGTACGATCTAACTGACAAATCAAGTTCTTCTATTGTCATTTCAAGAACTTTTTCTTTCTTGGTCTCTTCTTTCTCGACCATGATCTCAGCGTTCTTTGCATTATCAGATAAATCAATGAACAGATTTAAATGTTCACTCATTACCTTTGCACCAAGGCTAATTGCCTCATCCGGTTTTATACTTCCGTTAGTCCATACCTCAAGTGTCAATTTGTCATAATCTGTGACCTGTCCGACACGAGTATTTTCGACTGTATAATTTACCTTAGTTACTGGAGTATAAATGGAATCAACAGGTATAACACCTATTGGCTGTCCTGGATGCTTATTTCTTTCTGCAGAAACGTAGCCTCGTCCTCTATCAAGCGTAAGTTCCATGTATAGTTTATGTTCACCACTTAGTGTTGCTATTTTATGTTCCGGATTTAAAATTTCAACTTCTGCATCCGCTTTAATGTCTGCAGCCGTTACTTCTCCTTCTCCGTCAGCATCAATATAGACAACTTTAGGTCCTTCTCCATGAAGCATTAAAGATATACCTTTTATATTAAGAATAATTTCTGTTACATCTTCTACTACACCAGGTATTGTTGAGAACTCATGCAATACACCGTCAATTTTAATTGAAGTTACAGCAATACCAGGTAGAGACGAAAGTAAGATTCTTCTTAATGCATTACCAAGAGTGATACCATATCCACGCTCTAAAGGCTCAACTACAAATTTGCCATAAGAGTTATCTTCGCTCGAAATCACACATTCTATTTTAGGCTTTTCAATCTCTATCATCAAAAACCCTCCTTTTATAACAAATTTATTTTTTTGAGGGCAACTGATTCAACATTCTTTATCTCTAAGCAAACCATATATTGAACTTCCATCCCTAAACTTAAGAATCCTCAGTTGCTGAACCAAGCAAGTACACTTAATACATATTATATGGAAAGATAAAACACAAAATTACATTTCTCAATCCATTTCCAGCTTTATTACTTGGAGTATAATTCAACTATAAGGTTTTCTTTCAAAGGTAAATCAACATCATCTCTTGATGGAAGAGCAACTATTTTACTAGTAAGGTTCTCCACATCTAATTCAAGCCATTTTGGAATTGTTCTTCCAGCAGCACTTTCTGCTATAGCTTTTATTTTTGGTGAGGATTTGCTCTTTTCAACTACAGCTATAGAATCACCTAATTTAGTTAAATATGATGGTATATTAACTTTACCTCCGTTAACTGTAAAGTGACCATGTCTAACTAATTGCCTTGCTTCTGGTCTAGATGATGCAAGCCCTAATCTATAAACTACATTATCCAGCCTTAATTCTAATAATTGAAGCAAGTTTTCACCAGTAACTCCTTTTTTCCTAACTGCCATTTGAAAATATTTTCTAAACTGTCCTTCAAGAACTCCATAATATCTTCTTGCCTTTTGTTTTTCACGCAGCTGAAGTCCATATTCTGATAATTTCTTTCTGCCTTGTCCGTGTTGTCCAGGAGCATAAGCTCTTCTAGAAACCGAACATTTATTTGTATAGCATCTTTCCCCTTTTAGGAAAAGTTTCTCGCCTTCCCTACGGCAAAGTCTGCAAGATGCGTCGGTATATCTTGCCATTTAATTTTACACCTCCAACGAGTATTAATTTGTAGAAACATATTTTTCTACCAAATAATTTTTACAGTAATTTAGTACTAAACTCTTCTTCTCTTAGGCGGTCTGCAACCATTGTGAGGAATTGGAGTAACATCCTTTATTAGACTTACTTCAAGACCTGCTGCTTGCAAAGCTCTTATAGCGGCTTCTCTACCTGAGCCCGGACCTTTAACATAAACTTCAACCTGTTTAAGACCATGTTCCATAGCACCTTTTGCTGCTGTTTCTGCAGCCATTTGTGCTGCAAAGGGTGTGCTCTTTTTTGAGCCTCTAAAGCCAAGACTTCCAGCACTTGACCAAGAAAGGGCATTACCCGATACATCGGTCAATGTAACTATTGTATTATTAAATGTGGAGCGAATATGTGCTGCGCCACGCTCAATATTTTTACGTTCTTTTCTTTTTCTAGTGGTCCTTTTACCACCTGATTTAGCTGCCATTAAAATCGCCAACCTCCTTTAACTATTTCTTTCTTTGTGCTCCAACAGTTCTCTTAGGACCTTTTCTTGTTCTCGCATTTGTCTTAGTTTTCTGTCCTCTTACTGGTAGACCCATTTTGTGTCTTCTACCTCTATAACATCCGATTTCCATTAACCTCTTGATGTTGAGTGACACTTCTCTTCTTAAGTCACCTTCAACCTTATATTCCTTATCAATTGTTTCTCTTAGCTTGTTAATCTCATCATCAGTCAAATCTCTAACTCTTGTATCAGGATTAATTCCTGTTTTTGACAATATCCTGTTTGACAATGTTCTGCCAATTCCAAAGATATAAGTCAATCCTATTTCTACCCTTTTTTCTCTAGGTAAGTCGACTCCGGCAATACGTGCCATCTTTCTTTACACCTCCATAAATTTGCGTAATGTCTCACTATGCAAAACAGTCTGTAATTTTAAAATTAAATATATCAAATAAACAATCCAGGACACAAATAATCAATCTTTAAGAAGTAGGAAAGAATTATATTGTGCAGCCGCTCCTGTATGTTATTTTTGCTATGTTGATGACAGTTGACAAAAGACAGTATAAATATATTTAACGATAACTACTGCCCATTGTCAACTGTCATCTTAAATATTTAACCTTGTCTTTGTTTATGCTTAGGATTTTGACAGATAACCATTACTCTGCCTTTCCTTCTGATTATTTTGCATTTTTCACAAATAACTTTAACAGATGGTTTTACTTTCATCTTCAATCCTCCTCCTATATTTTTCTCGGAAATTCTTGCATTTTTCTCGCTATCTCCGAGAAATAATATACATCTGACTATAAAACTACTTTGCTCTCCAAGTTATTCTGCCTCGGGTCAAATCATAAGGGGACAACTCAAGTGTAACCTTATCTCCCGGCAGAATCCTGATAAAATTCATTCTCAGCTTTCCTGAGATATGAGCCAAAATTTTATGGCCATTTTCAAGCTCTACTTCAAACATCGCATTAGGCAATGCCTCTACTACTTTTCCTTCAACTTCAATAACATCTTCCTTTGACAAGACTCAAACCCCTCCTTACCTGCTTTGAAACCCATTTTATTAAGCTAGATTATACCTCTTCTTGATTCGCCTCATTTTGACCTACCAAGGCTCTTCTTATTTCAGAGTTTAAAACTCTAACTTTCTTCTCCAACTTTTCCCTTATCGGAAAAACAATTTCCTCGGTAATCTTTAAATGCTTCAGCTTTTTACGCTTGGCATTTTCAATTCTTCTAAGGTCCCCATCTGATATCATTACATATAACTCATCTATAATATCAATTACAATGAATTTCTTCCCTTTATCCCTACCAGCCTTCGAGTATACTATCTGCCCAAGGGTTAAGTTCATTTTTTTCACCTCTATTTATTGCTTAGATCCTTAGTCTATTAACGTCAATATCACCGGTTCATTCTCCGTAAGAGCTATTGTGTTTTCATAGTGGGCCGAAAGCTTACCGTCTGCAGTTACAACCGTCCATTTATTGTTAAGAAGTTCAACCTTATAGGTTCCCTCATTAACCATAGGTTCTACGGCTAGCGTCATACCTCGTTGCAACCTAGGACCTCTTTCCCTGCTACGATAATTTGGTATTTGAGGTTCTTCGTGCATTTCCCTGCCAATACCATGCCCTACATATTCCCTGACAACTGAATAGCCAAAGGAAACTATGTAGTTCTCAATAGCTGAAGAAATATCAACTATCCTATTTCCTTCCACTGCATTCTTTATGCCCTCAAAGAAGCTTTGCTTTGTCGCCTCTATAAGTCTTTGAGCTTCCGGCGATATTTCTCCGACAGCAAAAGTTCTAGCAGCATCACCATGAAATCCGTTTAAGCATGCACCAATATCAATACTTATAATATCGCCATCTTTTAATTCTCTTAAACCTGGAATGCCATGCACAACTTCATTATTTACTGATGCACATATACTTGAAGGATAATCTTTTCCGTCTGGATATGGACACTTGTAACCTTTGAATGATGGAATTGCACCATTCTTTCTTATTACTTCTTCCACAATTCTGTCAAGTTCAGCCGTTGTTATCCCAGGCTGTATTACCTCTTCAACTTTCTTATGAGCAAGAGCTACAACTTCTCCAGCTTTTCTCATAAGGTCTATTTCATTTCTTGATTTTATAGATATCATTTATATTCCACCTAAAGCTTTTTTTACACAGCTCGTAGTTTCCTCAATATTATCCTGTCCCTTAACAGTGACAAGCTTTTTAACTTTTTCATAATACTCGATAAGAGGTTCGGTTTGCTTGTGATAAGTTGTAAGTCTTTGAAGCACAGTTTCTTCCTTATCATCTTCTCGCTGAACAACTGTTTCACCGCAATTCTTACAAATATCACCCTCTAAAGGCGGATTGTAATCAATGTGATAACTCATTCCACACTTTGGACAAACTCTTCGGCCAGCCATCCTTGTTATTATTTGACTATCTTCAACTTCTATATTCAATACAACGTCGATGTTAGCACCCATCTCCTTAAGTATCCCATCAAGCTTCTCTGCTTGATTAACAGTTCTAGGGAAGCCATCGAGTATGAATCCTTCTTTACAATCAGATTGATTTAGTCTGTTACTCACTATATCAATTGTCAATTCATCGGGTACAAGTAGCCCCTTATCAATATATTCTTTAGCTTTCTTACCAAGTTCAGTACTACTCTTTATATTGCTTCTAAATATATCTCCAGTCGATATATGAGGTATTTCATACCAATCTGAAATATTTACGGCCTGTGTCCCTTTTCCCGAACCAGGTGCCCCTAACAAAACAACTTTCATAACAGCCTCCAAAAAATACCATGCTACATTTTTTTAAGGAGCATATAAAACTAATCTTCTGCATTTAATATCTAAAAATTTATTTTGTTAATCTTACAATATTAAAAACAAAGTCTAATTTTACGCCATTTCTAAGTGATTTTTAACATTACAAATTAAACTTCTTTTATAATGTTAAAAATACACTGTGCACCCCCTACATTGTTCAAAACTCTTTACAATATAACAGTACTTTGTAACACATCAATAAATAAAAACTATAGAATTTTAAGTCTCTAGGTTTTTCCCCTTCCATTTGTTTAAAAGAGGTTTAATTAAAATGTGTTACAAATGTACTAAAACTACTCTAAAAATCCTTTGTAATGTCTCATAAGCATCTGTGATTCAACTTGTTTAACAGTATCTAATGCGACACCCACAAGAATCAAAAGACTAGTTCCTGCAAACCAAATTCCTTGAATTTTAGTCACGGCTCCAAGTACTGCTGGCATTATTTGAATTAATGCAAGAAATATAGCTGAGAACCATGTAATTCTGTTCAGAACTTTAGTAATATAGTCGGATGTAGGTTTACCAGGTCTTATACCAGGAATAAACCCTCCGTTTTTCTTCATATTATTAGCAAGTTCAATAGGATTGAACTGTATTAATGTATAGAAGAATGTAAAGAACATTACCAAAAATCCTGATAATATAGATATTTCAACTCTTTGTTGCATATTTCTTATATATTCCCATACTGGACCTTGAGCATTAGGTGCAAAGAAAGATACCAAAGTCGAAGGTAATGCTATAAAGGACATAGCAAATATTATTGGAATAACACCTGCCAGATTTACCTTAATAGGAATATGTGTACTTTGTCCGCCGTACATCTTCCTACCTACAACTCTTTTTGAGTATTGTACCGGTATTCTTCTTTCTGCTTCTTGAATCCATACAACCAATGCAATAACTAACAAGAATAGAGCTAATACTGTTGCAACACCTAGAATCCCCAATATGNNCTTGCTGCCAAATTTACCCATCTCGTAGTTATAATAAATTGCCCAAGCACCTTGTGGGGCCCTTGAAACTATACCACCAAAAATCAAAAGTGAAATACCGTTTCCAATACCATACTCAGTTATCTGTTCACCTAACCACATAAGGAATGCAGTTCCTGCAGTAAAAGATAATGTGACTGTAAAAAATGCAAATACTCCAGGATTTGAAACAGCATTTCTTAGTCCAAAATACAAGCCAGTTGCTTGTAAAAACGCTAAAATAACAGTTCCGTATCTTGTGTAACGTGCTATAATTTTTCTACCTTCTTCGCCTTCCTTAGCAAGTTGTTCAAGCTTAGGAATCGCTACGGTTAAAAGCTGCATAATTATTGAAGAGTTAATATATGGTGTTATGCTCATCGCAAATATTGTGGCCTGTGAAAACGCACCCCCGGATACTATATCAAAAAATCCGAATATCGTTCCGCTTCCGGCAAGGTCTTTAAGTCTGGCCGGATCCATACCAGGAACAGGAACATGAGATCCCAATCTGAATACCAAAAGCATCATAAGAGTTATGAACATTTTTCTTCTTAAATCGGGAATCTTAAAGGCATTTCTAATAGTTTCAAACATTCCACCCATATTATATCACCTCGGCCTTTCCTCCCGCAGCCTCAATTTTTTCTGAAGCCGTCTTTGTAAATCTTGCTGCTTTAACAGTAAGTTTCTTACTAAGCTCACCATTTCCTAAGATTGCAACTCCATCAACGATCTTCTTAACAAGTCCTTTTTCTATCAATAATTCTGGTGTAACAACATCGCCGTTCTCAAATTTGTTTAGATCTGAAACATTTACTTCAGAATAAACCTTCGCAAATAGCTTATTGTTAAATCCTCTCTTTGGAATTCTTCTATAGAGAGGCATCTGTCCACCTTCAAAACCAGGTCTGACTCCTCCACCTGCACGTGCGTTTTGTCCTTTATGACCTCTGCCGGCAGTTTTTCCATTACCTGTACCTGCACCTCTACCTTTTCTTTTTGGTGCTTTAGATGAGCCTGGTGCTGGTTGTAATTCAAACAACTTCATGGATTACACCTCCTTTTAAACTTCTTCCACTGAAACAATATGATCAACTTTTTTTATCATTCCTCTAATTTGTGCATTATCCTGCTGCTCAACTACGGATCCAATTTTTCTCAACCCTAAAGCTTTCACAGTAGCTAACTGTTTTTCCTTAAGTTTACTGGTACTCCTTACCAAAGTAATTTTGAGCTTAGCCACTAGAGTCCCCTCCTAACCTAATACTTCTTCTACAGTTTTATTTCTGAGTTTAGCCACTTCTTCAACAGTTTTTAAGCGGGAAAGTCCTTCAATAGTAGCTTGCACCATATTTATAGGATTGTTTGATCCTAAGGACTTTGTCCTTATATCACGAACTCCTGATAATTCAAGTACAGCTCTTACAGGTCCGCCGGCTATAACTCCAGTACCTTCTCCTGCTGGCTTAATTAATACCTTACCAGCACCATATACTCCTGTCACCTCATGGGGAATAGTTGTTTCCACCAAAGGTACTTTTATAAGATTTTTCTTAGCATCTTCTATACCTTTTCTGATAGCATCGGGTATTTCTGCAGCTTTACCCATTCCAGCACCAACATGGCCGTTTTCGTCGCCAACAACAACTAAGGCACTAAAACGAAAGTTCCTACCACCTTTAACAACTTTAGTAACACGACCGATGTTTACTACCTTTTCTTTCAGATCCAATACACTGGCATCAATACGTTGCAATTGTTTTCCCTCCTTTTCTTAAAACTCTAGACCTGCTTCTCTAGCAGCCTCTGCTAACTCTTTTACACGTCCGTGGTATATATAACCACCTCTATCAAATACAACTTTTTTTATTCCACTGTTAACAGCTTTTGTTGCTACAAGTTTGCCAACTTCTTTTGCTGCATCTTTGTTTCCACCAAAAGCGACTTTACCTTTTATTTCTTTATCTAGCGTTGAAGCTGATGCAAGAGTCTTACCAGTAGAGTCATCTATAACTTGAGCATATATATGGTTTAAACTTCTAAAAACATTCAAACGAGGGCGCTCAGTTGTTCCAACTACCTTTTTACGCACTCTTGCGTGCTTTCTAACTCTAGCTACATTAGAATTAGGTTTTTTTATCATTTAGTCTCACTCCTTTTTACTTCTTACCTTTACCGCCAGCTTTACCCTCTTTGCGTCTAATAACTTCTGTTTCATACTTAATACCTTTACCCTTATACGGTTCAGGTAATCTCTTACCTCTTATTTTAGCAGCAAGTTCACCAACAGCCTGTTTGTCGATACCTTTAACGATTATTTTGTTTTGTGCAGGAACTTCTATAGTCAACCCTGCAGGCTCTTCCATTTCAACAGGATGGGAGTATCCTAAAGTAAGAACTAATTTTTTTCCTTGCTTTTGTGCTCTGTATCCAACACCATTTATCTCCAAAGCTTTTTCAAAACCCTGAGTTACCCCTGTAACCATGTTGTTTATCAAAGACCTTGTCAAACCGTGAAGAGCTCTATGCTCTTTCATATCGGAGGGTCTTTCAACAATTATCTTTCCGTCCTCAACTTTAATGCTCATATCTTTATGAAATTCATTTTCTAAAGTTCCTTTTGCCCCTTTTACTGTTAGGGTAGAACCTTTTAACTTTACGTCTACTCCTGCCGGTATATCTATGGGCATTCTGCCAATTCTTGACATTTTATTGCCTCCTGTTCTTAACATTGTGAGCTCAAATATTCATTAGAACCCTTTTCAGAATCTTTTATACTATTTGTTATAAATTATACATTTACTTTTCTATAATTACCATACAAATGCTAAAACTTCTCCTCCAACGCCCTCTTTACGAGCCTTCTTATCTGTCATAACACCTTTAGAAGTAGAAATTATAGCTATACCAAGACCTCCAAGCACTTTTGGAACTTCGCCCTTGCCTGCGTATACTCTAAGACCTGGCTTACTTATTCTTTTTATACCGGTGATGATATTTTGCTTATTTGCAGCATATTTTAGAGAAACTCTCAATACTCCCTGCTTACCATCATCAATCTCTTCAACACCCTTTATAAAACCTTCTTCTAATAAAATACTTGCTATTGATTTCTTCATATTAGAAGCCGGTATATCAACTGTAGCATGTTTTGCAGAACTAGCGTTTCTTATCCTGGTCAACATATCTGCTATTGTATCAGTCACTTGCATATGTTTAACCTCCTTTCGTAATTTAACTACCAACTTGCTTTTCTAACGCCAGGAATTTGACCTTTATAAGCCAATTCCCTGAAGCAAAGACGGCATATTCCGAATTTTCTGATATAGGCATGTGGCCTTCCACATAATTTACATCTATTATAAGCTCTTGTCTTAAACTTAGGTGTTCTTTGCTGCTTTATAATCATCGATTTTTTTGCCACGCTCTAATCCCTCCTTTAGCTTTGGCTAAACGGCATTCCAAGAAGTTTCAAAAGCTCTTTTGCTTCCTCATCACTCTTTGCCGTTGTAACGAAAGTGATATTCATTCCTCTTATTTTTTCAACTTTATCATAATCTATTTCAGGGAATATGAGCTGCTCCTTAATTCCCATTGAATAATTACCTCTTCCGTCAAAAGAATTTCCAGGAACACCTCTAAAGTCTCTAACTCTAGGTAAGGCAATATTCAAAAATCTATCGGCAAATTCATACATTCTGTTTCCTCTAAGAGTCACTTTACATCCGATGCTCATGCCTTCCCTCAGCTTAAAAGCAGCAACTGACTTTTTAGCTTTTGTTATGATAGGCTTTTGACCTGCAATAATAGCCATATCATTAGCAGCTGCATCTAATGCCTTAGCATTTTCTTTAACATCGCCTACACCCATGTTAAGAACTATCTTTTCTAACTTAGGTATCTGCATCGCACTTGTATATTTGAATTTTTCTTTTAAAGCTGGTGCAACTTCATTTCTATATTTATCTTTCAAACTTGGCATTTATAAACCTCCTTTCAAAAAGAGTCATTCTATCCCTTTTTTACTTCCTTAATAGTATCAATTACCTCATCACACTTTTTACACACTCTATTTTTTTCACCGTTCTCAAGTATTTTCTTACCAATTCTTGTCGGCTTCCCACATCTTGGGCATACAAGCATAACTTTTGAGCTGTGTATAGGTGACTCCTGTTTAATAATTCCACCTTGTTGAGTCTGTGATCTTGGCTTTTTATGCTTTGTAGAAATATTAACGCCTTCTACTAACACTCTACTGCTATCGGTATAAACTGCAAGAACTTTACCTTTTTTACTTGCATCTTTGCCATTTAATACGATTACAGTATCTCCTTTTTTTACATGGACTTTACTGTTCACTGTAAGCCGCCTCCTCCCTTATAATACTTCTGGTGCGAGGGACAATATTTTCATATATTCTTTTTCCCTTAATTCTCTAGCAACAGGGCCAAATATACGTGTTCCTCTTGGATTCTTGTCTTCTTTAATTATAACCGCTGCATTCTCATCAAACTTTATATATGAACCATCTACTCTTCTAACGCCTCTTTTAGAGCGAACAATAACACATTTTACTACGTCACCTTTTTTTACAACACCACCGGGTGTTGCATCTTTAACCGAAGCAACAATAACATCCCCGATATTAGCATACTTTCTTTTTGAACCGCCAAGTACTTTTATGCACATTAGCCTCTTTGCCCCGGTGTTATCAGCAACTTTAAGAGTTGATTGCGCTTGAATCATGGCCTAAGCCTCCTTTCGATCATTACTAACGTGCTTTTTCAATTATTTCTACCAGTCTCCATCTCTTATCTTTGCTAAGAGGTCTGGTTTCCATAACCTTAACTTTATCTCCAATTTTGCACTCGTTCTTTTCATCATGAGCTTTTAGTTTATAAGTTGTCTTTATAAACTTCTTGTAAAGCGGATGTTTAACAGCACTTTCTATGCTAACAACTATTGTCTTATCCATTTTATCGCTGGTAACTTTACCAACTCTTGTTTTCCTTAATCCTCTTTGTTCCAATTGAGTTTACCTCCCTTCAAGGTATTAATCAAACCTCTATACCTTTTAACTCTCTTTCCCTCATTATTGTCTTAATGCGAGCAATTGACTTTTTTACGTCTTTAAGTTTCATAGGGTTTTCAAGTTGGTTGGTAGCATGTTGAAATCTCAATTTAAACAGTTCCGACTTTAATTCCCCTAGTTCCTTCTGTAATTCAGCTTGTGATTTATCCCTTATTTCATTAGCTTTCATTTGCTTCACCACCCACTTCATCTTCACGTGCCACAAATTTACACTTAACAGGAAGTTTGTGCATAGCAAGTCTTAATGCTTCCCTTGCAGTTTCTTCCGGAACTCCGGCAATTTCGAACATTACTCTTCCCGGTTTAACTACTGCCACCCAATATTCCGGTGATCCCTTACCACTACCCATACGTGTTTCTGCTGGCTTTGATGTTACCGGTTTGTCAGGAAATATTTTTATCCAAACCTGACCGCCTCTCTTTATGAAACGTGTCATAGCTACCCTGGCTGCTTCAATCTGATTGCTAGTTACCCATGCAGGTTCAAGAGCTTGTAGTCCATATTGACCATTAACAACCTTATTTCCTCTTGTTGCTATACCTCTCATTCTACCTCTTTGTACTTTTCTACGTTTAACTCTTTTAGGCATTAACATTATCTATCTCCTCCTTCCGTCTTTCTTTCCTTTTTGACAGCTGGAAGAACTTCACCTTTGTATATCCAAACCTTAACGCCTAATTTTCCGTAGGTTGTATCTGCTTCAGCAAATCCATAATCTACATCTGCCCTAAGTGTTTGAAGAGGAATAGTACCTTCGTGATAATGCTCTGTTCTCGCAATTTCTGCTCCACCAACACGACCTGCTACTTGAGTCTTAATACCTTTAGCACCAAGCTTCATTGTTCTTGACATTGCTTGTTTCATAGCCCTTCTGAAGGAAATTCTTTTTTCGAGCTGAGATGCTATACCTTCAGCAACTATTTGAGAATCCAATTCAGGTACTTTTATCTCAGTAATGTTTATCAAAACATTTTTCTGAGTCATTTTTTCAAGCTGCCTTCTTAATTCTTCAATACCTGCTCCACCTTTACCAATTACAAGACCTGGTTTTGCAGTATTAACATTTACTTTAACCTTGTTTGCAGCTCTTTCTATTTCAATTCTTGATATTCCTGATGAATACAATTTTTTCTTAATGAATTTTCTAATTTTAAAATCTTCAACAAGAAACTCACTAAAGTTCTTATTACCAGCATACCATTTGGTATCCCAATCTTTTATAATACCTATTCTCAGTCCATGAGGATTAACCTTTTGTCCCATTATCCACCCTCCTTTTCTATTAATTTCTTTCTTTAACTACTATCGTAATGTGACTAGTTCTTTTCTTAATCCTGTTAGCTCTACCTTGAGCTCTTGCCCTAATTCTCTTCAATATTGGTCCTGGATTTGCAAATCCTTCTGCAACGTACAAATTATCACGATCTAGACCGTTATTGTTTGTAGCATTTGCTTCTGCTGACCTTAATAGTTTGAATAATATATCTGAAGCTGCCTTTGGAGTGTATCTCAATATACCGTATGCCTCATCTATATTTTTATTTTTTATCAAATCCATTACAATCTTAACTTTTCTAGGTGATATTCTTGCATACATTAAAACCGCTTTTCCTTGATCCTTGCCTATACCTAGCTCTTTTCTTTGAGCTTTAGTAAGCACTGCAGGTCTATTCGATTTTGTATGTTTTGATTTATAAACTTCCAATAAATTTTCATTATTTTCAAGAAGTTCCGCTTGTTCATTTTTAGCTTTTGCCGCCAATTGGAATTCCTCCTTTCATTGTAGAATCACATTTACTTTAATGCTGTGGACCTTTCAGTATGGTTTCCGTGCCCTTTAAAAGTCCTTGTTGGAGCAAATTCTCCAAGCTTATGTCCAACCATTTCTTCGGTAATATACACAGGTACATGCTTTCTTCCGTCATGCACAGCTATTGTATGACCAACCATTTGTGGAAATATTGTTGATGCTCTTGACCAACTTTTTAAAACTTTCTTTTCATTCTTTTCATTCATTTCTTCTATTCTCTGCAAAAGTTTAGCATGCACAAATGGTCCTTTTTTAACTGATCTACTCATTAAGCCATGTCCTCCTTTCATTTACATCTTGAGTCCAGCTGTATCCAAATAATTTGTTACTTTTATACTAGGAACAATCTATTACTTCTGCTTTCTTCTCTTAACAATAAACTTATCCGAATCTTTCTGCTTTTTCCTTGTCTTCAAACCAAGTGTAGGTTTACCCCAAGGAGTAACCGGACTAGGTCTTCCTATAGGAGATTTACCTTCTCCACCACCATGAGGGTGATCACAAGGATTCATTACAACCCCACGAACTGTAGGTCTTATACCCATCCATCTTTTTCTTCCTGCTTTACCTATGGAGATATTTTCATGATCATGGTTTCCAACTGCACCAATAGTAGCTTTACAATTTATTCTGATCATTCTCACTTCTCCAGAAGGAAGCCTTATTTGAGCATAATCACTTTCTTTCCCCATAAGCTGTGCAGAAACGCCTGCCGCTCTTACAATCTGAGCACCTTTTCCTGGCTTTAATTCTATGTTGTGTATTAGCGAACCAACAGGAATATTGCTTAACGGAAGAGCATTACCAGGTCTTATATCTGCATTTTCACCGGATTCAACTACATCCCCTACATTAAGCCCTTGCGGAGCTATGATATATCTTTTTTCTCCATCAAGATAAGTTAATAATGCTATATTCGCACTTCTGTTCGGATCATATTCTATCGCTGAAACTTTAGCCTTAATTCCGTCTTTATCTCTTTTAAAATCTATAATTCTATATTTTTGTTTTGCTCCTCCACCATGGTGGCGAACAGTAATCCTACCATATGAGTTTCTACCTGCATTTTTCTTTAAAGGTGCTAACAAAGACTTTTCTGGCTCTTTCTTTGTTATTTCTTCAAATGTCAAAACCGACATATTCCTTCTTGCAGGAGAAGTAGGATTATACTTTTTAATAGGCATTGTGTTCTCACTCCTTTATAAATCTTACCTCATAAGATTAAGCTTATTGAATTACTCCAAATTCTTCAATACTTGTCTTGTACTTTCTGTTTATAGTATCTTCCTTACCGCCTTTAGCTAGATACTTAATTGGTTTTGGATTAGTATCAATTTTAACAATTGCCTTTTTCCAATCTGCTCTTGGGCCTTGATGAACGCCCATTCTTTTTATCTTACCTTCACAGTTAACTGTATTTACTTTAAGAACCTTAACATTAAATAACTTCTCTACTGCCTGCCTTATCTCGGTCTTAGTTGCCTTAACATCAACAATAAAGGTGTACTTTCCGTTTATTGCATCCATATTGCTCTTTTCTGTGATATAGGGTTTTCTTATTATATCTTCAGCTATTCTCATTATGCGTACACCTCCTCAACCTTTGATACAGCATCCTTTGTTATTATAAGCTTATTGTGCTTAACTAAATCGTAAACATTAACAGTATTTGCAAGTAAGGTTTTAACTCCTGGGATATTACTTGCTGATCTTTCAACATTATCGTTCTTATCAGCTAACAAAATTACCGCAGTTCCATCGATATTAAGATTTTTTAAAACTTGCACCATCTGTTTTGTCTTAATCACATCAAAGTTCAATTTATCAAGAACTATGATTTCATTCTCACTTACTTTTGATGAAAGTGCAGACTTTAATGCAAGTCTCTTAACCTTCTTTGGAAGTGTATATCTGTAGCTTCGTGGCTTTGGTCCGAGAACAATACCGCCCTTGACCCATTGTGCAGAACGAATACTTCCATGTCTTGCTCTACCTGTACCCTTTTGTTTCCATGGCTTTATTCCACCGCCACGAACTTCGCTTTTTGTTTTTGTAGAATGAGTACCTTGTCTTTTATTTGCAAGCTGGTTCACAACTACTCGATGAACCACTTCTTTATTAACATCAATACCAAAAACAGTATCGCTTAAATTTATATCACCAACTACTTTACCGCTCATATCATATAAATCAACTTTTGGCATTTTACTTCCTCCTTTCGCCTTTTCTATTTACCTGACTTTACAGTGTTCTTTATTATAACTAGACCACCTTTTGCACCTGGTACGGCACCTTTTACTAATAAAAGATTTCTCTCAGCATCCACACGAACTATATCAAGATTTTGAACAGTTACTCTCTCTACACCCATGTGTCCAGGTAGCTTTTTACCTTTAAAAACTCTTGCAGGATTGGAGTTTGCACCTAGAGAACCAACTCCTCTGTGATACTTAGAACCGTGAGTTTCTCTACCTCTTGAATGTCCGTATTTCTTAATAACACCTGCAAAGCCTTTACCTTTTGAAATTCCTGTAACGTCTATTTTCTCACCATTTTCAAACATGTCCGCTACTTTTATTTCTTGACCCACTTCATATTTATCTAAGTCTTCAGCACGGAATTCTCTAACATACTTTTTTGGTGCTACCTTTATTTTTGAGAACTGACCCTTTTGAGGCTTGTTAAGTCCCTTTTCCTTTGCATCCACAAATCCAACTTTGACTGCTTCATATCCATCTGTATCCACTGTCTTTTTTTGAATAACAGTACATGGACCTGCTTCAATAACTGTAACCGGAATAGATAATCCTGCTTCAGTAAATATCTGTGTCATTCCGATTTTCTTTCCTAAGATAAATTTCTTCATTTAAATTTCCCTCCTGTGGTTATTGGTTCACCCTAACATACCAGCATAATACGTTACGAAAGTGAACTTGACCTTATTTTGAAAGCAATTCCAATTAAAGCTTTATTTCGATGTCAACACCAGCCGGTAAATCCAATCTCATAAGTGCATCTACTGTTTTAGGTGTCGGCAACAATATATCGATTAATCTCTTGTGTGTTCTCATTTCAAATTGCTCACGAGAATCTTTATACTTATGTGGTGCTCTTAATATTGTTATAATCTCCTTTTCAGTAGGTAGCGGCACCGGCCCCGACACTTGTGCCCCAGTTCTCTTTGCAGTATCAACTATCTTCTCAGCTGACTGGTCAAGAACCTGATGATCAAATGCTTTCAATCTGATTCTGATTTTTTGTTTGTTTGCCATACATAATCCTCCTTAAATTTGTTACGTACAACAAGATTTTCTCTGTACACTATGCCGGGTGTTTCCTGCTTGCTTGTATAAAAACCCAGGATAATTAACATGCCTCTAAAAGGCAGTTTACCTGGGCTAAAAATAAACAAATTCATGCACAGTTCATATACATCGCAAAATGTACAGTGACTTGTCGCCCGGTTTCTTAGAATCGGACATTCTCCACAAAAGTTACCTACTTTAAGTAGCAATCTCCTGTTTCATCGTATGCCACGTCACAACATTCAATATTCTACTATAAATTTTATAACTTTTCAAGTATTTTTTTATTTTATTTTTGATTTATAAATTGCATGTTAAGGTACGGCGAAATTTGTCGACACTAATATATTTTGCTTAATTTCATTAATTCTAATATCCCCGTGCAACAGATTTTTAATTAAATATCTCTCTAAATAATCAATAATATCTTGCTTAAGAACAAAAAACCCTCTAGATTAGATAACCTAGAAGGTTTTTCCGTACTCAAATTATTTTGATACTATTAGTACCAGTCAGCTAAATATATTACTGCACTTATACCTTTGCCTATCAACCATTCTTAAAAAGGCAGTTAATGAAATTCTTTCTGAACATAGCACAAAAAGTTCACTGTTCTTTGACAACTTAATAAGATATACTAAAATTCCTGATATCTGAGTGATAGTATACTCATAATCAAAAATACTGCAATTAATATAATTGAACTATATGCAGGATTATACGACTCAAGTGCATAAACTCCCCTCGATAAAACAACCGACTCTTGAGAACTAAGCGCAGCCGGAGTAAAATATGCAATTTTTTCTGCAACAAAGGAAGTTAAGTTTATTAAAGTATAGCCAACAAAGGATAATATCGCAGAAATCGTAACATTCGGTGAAATAGTACTGAAAAAAATAGCCATTGATACAAAACACATAACATATAAAAAATAAAAAAACATTGCTACTATAAATTCATAATAATCAAATCTATTAAATATAACAGAAGAATAATATGCAAAAACTGCAGCACCGGCACCTAACGAAATGAGCACTAAAAACAATTGAGATATAAATTTACTCAAAATATAGTTAGCACGGGATATCGGCTTTGTTAAAACAAGAATTAGGCTGCCATTCAGTTTTTCTTCAACTACAACATTCATTGTAGATAATATTAAAACAAGAACTAAGGTCTGATTCATATTTTTTAAAAGCTGTTCATAGGAATCACGAATACCAGGTGTAGGTAAGGAAATAGCCCCAGCTCCCATTATACTCTTTAATATTTGTGGCATCATTTTTGCCATAACAGGACTCAATACTCCTACTGTAACAAATAACAATGGTAATACAATTAATTTATAAGATTTAAAAATTTCTCTAAACTCTTTTACCAGAATAACAATTTTAGACATTATCCTTCCAACACCTCCATAAATATGTTCTCCAAAGAGGATTCGTTTCGTCTAAACTCTTTTAAATGCCAATTGTTTTCATATAATATATTGGGCACGAGTCTTTCAATTTCTTCTGCATTTTTTGACATAAAGTTAATTCCATCATCTGAAGGCTGAATATTTGTAATAAATTCATATTTTTTTAATGTACTTATCAATGTCTCACTCGGTACAGATGCCTTAATATGAAAACTTGATTTATAATACTTACTTTTTAGATTTACAAGAGTATCTTCCAGAAGCAGATTACCATGACTTAACACACAAACCCTATCACATATATTTTCTACATCATTTAATATATGTGTAGAAAAAAATACTGTAACTTCATTTGATAGCTTTCTAATCAAGTCCATAACATCTTTTCTTCCTATTGGGTCAAGTGCTGATGTAGGTTCATCCAATATAACTACTTTAGGTCTATGTATCAAAGCCTGTGCAATTCCAAGCCTTTGCTTCATACCCCTTGAATAACTTCCAACTACTTTACTGTCTTTTTCAAGACCGACCATTTTTAGCAATTGCTTTGCCCGTTCTTTTAATTCAGAAGCTTTTATATTATATACTCTGCCGCAAAAAATCAAATATTCATAAGCAGTCATCCATTTGTAAAATGATGGAACATCAGGAACAAACCCAAGATCATATTTATATTTTGTGTTATTAAAAAGCACCTTATTAGAAGATATATACATTTCGCCACTACTTGGTCTTGCAAGCCCTGTAAGCATACGTATTGTTGTAGTTTTACCAGCACCATTCGGACCAAGGAATCCGTAAATAGAACCATGCGGTACATTAATGTTTAAATCATTTACAACTACTTTATTTTTGTATACTTTCTTCAAGTGCTCGGTTTTAATTGCATACATTTACGGTATTTCCCCTTTCAGATCAATAAATAAAAGTCCATAGTTTATTATCTGGCTATTTTAACATCAACTCCAAAACTTGGATGTAATAGCTTGTCATCATCCTTATATTCAATCTTTATAGGTATTACCGCTTCACCATCTCTTTGAATAGCTATGTTTGATATTTCTTTAATTGTTCCTGATAGCTGAGCAGATTTATTTGCCAATGGAATAATTACAACTTCGGTTCCAACCTTGACTCCTTGTGAATAGTATTCCGGTAAATATGCCTGTATATATAGATCCTCAGTATCAATAATACTCAATATAGTCTGAGAGGCAGCAACACTACTTCCTTTCTTAACATTTATTTCTACTATAGAACCATTATTAATAGTATTATTTACAACTATATCTTTATCTTTTATTTTAGATTTTAAAGACTCTATTTTAGACTCAATCTGTAAAATCTTCTCTTTTTGAATCATAATTTGTGTATCATCAATATCAGATTCTAAGTTTTTAATAGAATATAGTTGCTGTCTATAATTCAGCAGCGCCTGTTTTATGTCTTCAATATATTTTTGCTTTAAGCTCTCAAGAGAAATTTTCAAATCTTCAATTTGCTCTTTATTCTTATCTACATTATCCTTGTAGACTTTCAACTGATATTCTGAAATGCCTCCAGATTCATATATAGCAAGATTTGATTCTAATTCTTCTTGCGATCTTTCATATGCTTTCTCAGTGGCTGAAATGTTATTTTGAATCTGTATCATTTCAGGCAATTCATTTGATTCTGCCATCTTCATTTTATTATCTAAAAGATTAATCTGCTTGTTTATAACATCTTGTTGTAACTGGACAGTGTTTAAGTTGTCCTTGTAATTCTTATTTGTTTGTACCATTGTTTGTTGCATCTGTTCTAATTCCAAGTTAGCAATTTTCAATTGATTTTCGCTATCAGTAATCTGTCTTTTTATTTCACTCAGATCAAGTTTTACAAGTTTATCTCCTAATTTGATATCCTGCCATTGTCTCACATAAATCTCTTCGATTTCAACTGGAATATTCACTGAAATTTCCTGCTCCTTATGTGATTTTACCTCACCTGATATTATTTTATAATCATTTACTGAACATCCCGATACAAATAAAAAAGAAAAAACACAGAAAAAAATAAAATTTCTTTTCACGTAAATCCTCACCTTCAATTAGATTTAATCAGCCACCTAATAATTTGAAAATTGATTCCATCACCCAACCTTGTATGCAAATACTGATTGAGTAACGGAATCAATTTGCTTAGGAATACCAATAGCAAAATATTCCTCTAAAATCAACCATAATACTCTCTTATTTATCAAGATTTTTCTTGCCCACAATAAAATAAATTATTGTTCCAAAAGTATTTACAATCAAAATCAATGCCACCCACAATAATTTACTTCCGCCACGAATCCTTTCTTTTTCTGTTCTTGCTAGGTCTACAAACCCAAATGTTTTTAAGACAAGCTCCAGAATTAAAATTGGAATTATTAGTTTAATATCAATACCAGCCATTTTATCCCTCCTAATCAAAATAAATTTTTTTAAAAAATGCAGAATATAGCTTTGGCAATATTTTCACCTCACAGCTTTGTCTATTCTAAAAGTTCTCAAATTCAATTCTTCTTTTTCCTTTTATGGATCTTCCTAACTAAGAACAAATAGAATAAAAGCGGTTCAGGAAACCTCAAAAGGCCAATAATACCCCAAAACCAATAATTCGCATTTCTCTTTCTTGCATCAACAAAAAGCCATGTGGCCTGGATCAATAATATTGCTACTATTAAAATCCAACAATACAACGGAATTCCAGATATTTTTGTATTTATGATTTTAATAAAATCCACTAGTTATTCACCCTTCCAACGTGGTCTCTAAACCATATAAATATAATTATTGGAATGGTTACAAATGTTACCGCTTGTATTAATATAAACAACATAGTATTAAGTATAAGTGTACCTGCTGAAATACTCAAAATAGTAATTGCGACCAACAAAAACAACAATAACTCAATATTTCTGCAAATCCTTTTTCTCTCTTCGACTTGAGAAACCAACAATTCAAAAATCTCAATATTAGGCTTATTTACCTGCAAATTATTGTCTACAAAATCAATTGCATCTTTCATTTCGTGAATGACTTTTTCATTATCATTCTCCATAATCATATTCCAGCTCCTTTCTCAATACTTTTATCCCATTGTGAATTCTTGATTTTACTGTACCTAAAGGTATGGACATCTTCTTTGCAATTTCCTCATAAGAGTATCCATAGTAATGCTTCAGCAATAGTGGCAAACGTACTATATCCTCCATTCTTGCCAAAACATTCAAAATACGCCTAAAGGAATCCTCGTCACTGTACATTTCCATTTCCATTTCACTTTCTTCCTTCAATACCTTTTCACTTTGATCAACATATTTTTTCTCAACTTTTTTCTTTCTTATATAGTGAACTTATCGCCCTATCGGGCGGACTTTTTTAATCCACACATTCATATGTTAAGCATGAACAAATGGGACATTCAAGTACGGGCATTAACCCCCTTGA
>JGI24712J26585_10000399_pt1 | contig 37166 bp, 24 predicted proteins | sample BioPla3DNA2_FD_26585 | JGI IMG/M metagenome (IMG submission 26585)
TCCTTCATTCGGAGTATTCAACTTCTGATTTAATAAAACCAACGTAACTATGTTACGAATTTATTATACTAGAGAGGGAAGAAATAGAGATTGCTAATGCCAATTCTTCAAAAGTTAGTTTTTTACTTAATTTTAATGAAAGTAATTATAATAAGCAAGAAAATACAATTAATTTTTGTTATGTATTAATGGCGGAAAATTATGTTTTTTGGTTAGATTTACTCAATGACAAAGATTTAATAAGGATGTTTTGTGCATATATTAATAATGAAATTAATAGACTAAATAATGACAAAAGGAAAACTTTTGCTTTTTTTGATGGTCTTAAGGATGAGTATATAAGCCACATATATCATATAAGTATTAAAGAATATTTTACCGATGGAAAATTCGAAGCTCATGATGCAAGCGAAATTAGTAGAGCAAAAGTAAAAAAGTTGCTTAGAAAAAATGATTTTGAAGCTTATGAAATAAATATAAATAATAAGAATGTTATAATTGTGAAGAATGAGAGAAAATTAGAGTTTTTTTGTTTTTGTAATGATTTATTTGAGTATGATGAACAAGTTATAACGGAAATTAATGCTCTACATGATAAGCTATTAAAAATAGTTAGTAAGTATAGAAGCCTTATGTTATTTAATGAAATAAAAGTTATCGAAAATATTCAAAAGGGTTTAGGTCTAATTTCATTATTTCTTGGACCTATAATGATTGTTATAAATGGACTTATAGCATTGGGGTTTACTCAAATCGAAGAGTTAGCAAAAAGTCTATCAGCATTAGTTTTTTTAGGAGTAGTATTGCTTATTGCTAATATTTACATATTTGTATCTGTATGTATTCCTGTGTTTAAGATAGGTCATTTTGACTGGAAAATAAGACGGGATTTATAATGCTTTTTATACTTTTAATATCTTCATGAGAAAATGTGAAAATATTAAAAAGCCTAATTTAAACTCATTCCAACGCTAACCAAAGCTTATGATTAGGAAGTACTAAAACAAGGGATAAGGTGTTTGCTTTTTCAGAATACAACCTTGATATACATAGGGTAACCATTCAGTGAAAAACTTATAAGATATGAAAAATCATCTTATCCTTTATGGATATACGGGTTTCTGAGGAATTCATGTCCATTCCCATAAATATCATAATAGGACTTGCCACGTTTTCCTCAAAATTTGAACCTTGGGTTAAGCATTAGTTTTTAAGCCATTTTACATCAACGGTATATATTTTATCACTGCTATTATTTAACAGTCTTAAACGCAAAAATACACGCTGTTAGGTAAAAGCTATTACCTTACCTTACCAAACCATACCACACCAAACCAAACCTTACCCAACCTCGCCTTACCATTCCATACCTTACCAAGCCATACCCAACCTTCAATATTATAACCAAAAAAATATAAAAGTATACAATTGCACCATGAAAATTTATTTTGTTGTGGTTGAATTATTGGTCAGATGGAGCATTTAAATAGTCGGAAGAATATCGGATACGTAATTGGGACAGTAGAACACAAACGAGTATTATGATAAATACATTGACAATGGGGCTTGATTAGCTCCTGTATCCTTCAAAATGATGAAAATCTAACAGTTAAAGAAAACAACAAAAGAAAAACTGCCTATTGTAAGCAGTTCTTTTTACAAATATGAAGATTTGCTCCTAATTACAACCAATTACAACTATTAGCCTTGAAACCCTTGCAACTACATTATGTATACTTCATTACGAGTGAATTGCTCTACCCCTGAGCCACAGTGGCTTATAAGCTCTAATAAAATAATGGTACTTCCATATTTTAAGTTTGTCAAGATCGGTTATCAATGGACCTTTGTTACACAAAATGCAAATTATTTATCTTAATTCCCAAACACCCTTTTCGAAATTTCTTTTACTTTACTTTTTACTTTTTCTTCATCAATAGTTTTAAGAATTCTGTTCTCCATAAGTATGTTACCGTCAACAATAACTGTATCAACATCCGAACCTTGAACACAATATACCAGAGCCGGTATATACTCATTAATTGGAGCTATGTGTGGCTTGTCCATATCAATTAATATGATATCCGCTTTTGAGCCTTCCTTGATTTGTCCAATCTCATTTTCAAACCCGGTAGCCTTAGCACCGTTTACAGTAGCCATTCTTAAAGCTTCTTCAGCTGTAACTAGTGTTGGTTGCATTTGTGCACCTTTATGTATCAAAGCTGCAAGGTGCATCTCTTCAAACATATCTAAGTTATTGTTGCTAGCAGTACCATCAGTACCTAACGCAACATTTATACCTCTCTTCATCATTAATGGCACATTTGCTATACCACTGCCAAGCTTTAAATTACTTGTGGGATTATGAGCAACATTAACCCCTTTGCTTTTCAATATATCATAATCATTGTCAGACAAGTGAACACAATGAGCCGCTATAACAGGGACATCAAATACTCCGGCATTTAGGCAAACTTCCGCAGGATCTGCTCCATATCTTTTTATACCTTCTTCCCTCTCTTTAGAAGTCTCAAGCAAATGAATATGAATACCTGTATTAAGCTCTTTTGCAAGCTTGGCCGATTCAGTCAATCCAAGCTCATCACAAAGATAGACCGAATGAATCTCTACGTACACTTTAATCCTGCCATTAGCCTTGTTGTGCCAATTCTTGAAGAATTCAACACATATCGGAACCTGGTTTCTGACCATTTCTCCTTCACTTCCGATAAATTTAAAAGCATTTCTCGATAAATTGACCCTCAAACCGGTCTCTTCAACAGCTTTAGCTACAGTATCCATATGGTAATACATATCAGTAAAAGTAGTTGTACCAGTCTTTATCATTTCTGCCATTCCAAGCATTGCTCCCCAGTATATATCTTCCTCGCCCAACTTCGCTTCAGTGGGTATAATATTGTTAAAAAGCCATTCTTCTAAAGGCAAGTCGTTAGCAAAGTTTCGCAATATAGTCATTCCGCTGTGAGTATGCGTATTGATAAGCCCAGGCATAGCAAGCTTATTGTAGCCGTCTATTACACTATCAGCATTAAATTCCTTAAGCTTATCTTCACTTGTGCCAATAAAGTATATCTTATTTTCCTTTATAGCTATATTGGTATTCTTTATAACAGGATTGCTTTTATCACAAGTAACAACATCTATATCTTTAATCAGTATATTCATGCTTTACTCCTTTTCTAACGACTTTTTATTGTGTTTTAGTTCCAACTTCCAAGATACTTTATTTGTTCTTCAGTTAACTCATCAATTTTTATACCCCAAGAATTGAGTTTCATGTTTGCAACTCTCTTGTCAATTTCGTCGGGAACATCAACAACTCTGTTTCCAAGCTTACTATAATTTTTCACCATATACTCTGCCGATAGCGTTTGAAGGGCAAAACTCATATCCATAATTTCTGCTGGATGACCGTCCCCTGCAGCAAGATTTACCAATCTACCCTCTGCAAGTATATTAATCCATCTTCCATCTTCCATCCTATAGCCCATTATGTTTTTTCTCTGTTCCTTCTTTTCAACTGCCATTGCTTCAAGTTCAGGTAGGCAAATTTCAACATCAAAATGACCCGCGTTACATAAAATTGCACCGTCCTTCATGACTTTGTAATGGTCACTGTGAATTACCCTGTTACAGCCTGTAACAGTTATAAAAATATCCCCGTGTTTCGCTGCTTCCTTCATAGGCATTACTTTAAAGCCGTCCATAATTGCTTCAGCGGCTTTGATAGCATCGATTTCACAAACAATTACATTTGCACCCATGCCCTTTGCCCTCATTGCAATACCTTTTCCACACCATCCATACCCTATAACCACCACATCTTTGCCTGCTACAATAAGATTTGTGGTTCTATTTATTCCATCCCAAACCGATTGTCCTGTACCGTATCTGTTGTCAAAAAGATACTTGCAATAAGCATTGTTTACAGCTACCATCGGAAACTTCAAAACTCCCTCACTCTCCATAGCTTTAAGTCTTATAATTCCTGTGGTAGTTTCCTCGCAGCCTCCCATAATATGTGGAAGCAACTCTGTCCTTGATGTATGCAAGAGATGAACTAAATCTCCTCCATCGTCAATTATGATATTAGGCTTATATCCAAGAACCAAATTTATATGTTCCTCATACTCTTCTTTAGTCGCTCCATACCATGCGTATACATCAAGACCATCACTTGCTAATGCTGCTGCAATATCATCTTGTGTGGACAGTGGATTACTTCCAGTAACAGAAACTTCTGCTCCGCCCGCTGCAAAAACTTTTGCCATATATGCTGTTTTTGCCTCAAGGTGAACAGATATCGATACTCTAACTCCAGAAAAAGGTTTTGTTTCGGAAAACTCGTTTTCAAGGCTCCTTAATATAGGCATATTTTTTCTTACCCACTCAATTTTCTGTTTTCCAGAGTCAGCCATATTAATATCACGAATTGAACTTCTCATTTTATCAAATACCTCCAAATTTTAATCTAATTCGTTTTATATTCACTTAAAACTAAAATAAAGCTCGAGGGCATCGAGCCCTTACGTTTTTGCCTCTTTCATTTCACTCCAACAGGCGTAATCAGACACCACAATTTATACCGGCCACATATCTATAACTTTTTTTACTACGCAGGTAAAATTCTTTTCGGCCTGTTTAGCAGTTTGTATAACCTCTTCATGGTTTAAGGGTTGATTTAATATCCCAGATGCCATGTTGGTAATACACGATATTCCCATAACATTCATTCCTGCATGTCTTGCAGCTATTACCTCCGGCACAGTGGACATTCCTACTGCATCAGCTCCTAAAACATTTAAGGCTCTTATTTCAGAGGGTGTCTCATACATGGGTCCTTTAGCAAATACATAAACACCCTCCTGCATATTAATACCCAATTCCGCCGATGCTTTTTTTAGCAACCCTCTCAATTCTTTACTATAGGCCTCACTCATATCCGGGAAACGTGCTCCGAATTCATCAAAGTTTTTACCCCTAAGCGGAGATGGTGCAAATAAGCTGATGTGATCCCTTATAATCATGAGATCTCCAGGACTAAAACATTTATTGATTCCACCCGCTGCATTAGTAACAAGTAAATCATTAATACCAAGTAGCTTAAAAACTCGTATAGCTATGACCACTTGTGAAATATCATACCCTTCATAATAATGAAAACGTCCTTTCATAGCTATTACAGGCTTATTTCCTATTTTGCCGCACACAAGTTTTCCTTCATGTCCTTCAACTGTTGACAGCGGAAATCCGGGTATATCTTTATAATCTATCTCAACACTGTTTTTTATATCACCTACAAGAGACCCTAATCCTGAACCTAAGGTAATTGCAATTTGGGGTTCACAATTTAGTTTACTTTTAATAAATTGGGCTATTTCTTGCAATTTTTCATAGCTATACATAAAATTCCTCCCGACTTTAATATTATACTTATTTTATAAACTTTTTAAAATAAAATGTATTGTTTTATTTGTTTCTTGAGAACAATAACATATAGACGGCTTATATTCTAATAAAATATATCATAAATAATGGATAAAGAAAAGAAAAGAAAACTAAAAAAGCTATGTTATTTTTGCATAGCTCTTTTAGACGTTTTTATTGAAATAGCTATTGACCAGTCATTTTTTTGTGATCACATTATTGCAAATCATCTAAAGCACTGTTCTAACCACAATTCTTTAGGCATCTGCTAAGGTAATCTTCTTATGTTCATCACAAGCTATTACTTTTCTTTTATTATCAAGCCTTGTTACTAGCATTACTTTTCCATCCCATAAGTCAACCACATGTTTTAATGTTTCATAAGCATAACCAATATCTAATTCCCTTCCATCATAGTCATGCTCTAAAATAAGCATATTATCACTTTGTACCCATTCTAGAACTTTTATAACCGGAATACCCGATGTACCTGCACCATTTGCTATTGTATCACGAACTTCCTTCCATCCATCTTCGTCGGAAACATTTGTTATAACATAATTATTTCCCAGCTTAATATACTCAAAAAGATTCATCTCTTCACACAATTCTCGGGTCAGATATCGCCTAATAAACGATTGATCCCTTTCAACTTCTCTCACTTCAAATATTTTCTTCAAGTCTCCGTTATTTTTATTCTTTAGGTCCTCAAAAATTTTAAAACCTATATAATAAGGATTAAGTCGACCAAGATGAGGTCTTATAACCTGATTGTGCCTCTTCAAAAATTCTATGTGTAACCCTTGGGGTAAATCCAATTCGTTTAGAATGGTGTAGTGCCAGAAGCTTGCCCATCCTTCATTCATAATCTTCGTCTCTATTTGAGGAATAAAATAAAGTGTCTCCTCCCTGACAATATTTATAATATCTCTTTCCCAACTAGTCAGTTTACCATAGTTTAGTATAAATAAAAGCATATCCTCGTCAGGCTCAAAAGGTATTTTTTTAAAGTCAGGCAACGGTTCCTCCTCTTTGTTTTTTGGATCTAATAAACGGTATTCATTCTTTGGTTTTGCCAACCTTTTTAAGGCTTCTTGCTTTTTCTGTTCATCAGATATCCTTTTCTCGCCTATTGTCCTCGATATCTGAAATTTAACCGCATGAGCAGCATTTAAAATCTTCTCCACCCTAGCATATCCAATCCCAGGATCTTGAATATACTCCCTTATCCTATTTGCATGATTCTTAAACATCTCCACCGTATTTTCTGCCCGAGTACCAAGTTTGAACAGCCTGTTATTTTTAAAGAAATCATTATGGCCATACACATGGGCAATGGTAAGAATTTGCAAAAGCAGTGTATTATCTTTCATTAAATAGGCAAGACATGGATTGGAATTTATAACCATCTCGTAGGGTAACCCTGTCATATTATACCTATGCAGCGTTTTAGTTCTCTCATAGTGCTTTCCATAGCTCCAATGAGGATAATGGGAAGGCATACCAACATAAGTCTCATACCCAATCATATCTTCATAACTGCATATTTCAAATTCTTGTTCATAATAATTAAGCCCAAATTTCTTTGCAATCTCTTCAATTTTTTCATTCCATTCAAGCAACTCACTCATACTGTAGTCAGCCATAATTTCACCCCCAGGTCCGGTTATGAATATTAAAGTGCTTTTATTCTCCTTCTTTGTCGAGAAGCTTCTTTAAACCGGTCAAGATGTCTTCCTTTCTAGTCATAGTAATAATAGCAAAATTCTTATTATTAATACTTTTTTGATATTCACTTTTTATTGTGCTAGCTGAAGAATAATAGCCCGGTACAATTTCGCCATATCCAAATAAATTGCACACTTCACATAGTTTTTTTGCACATTCCACTGTTTTTTTATTATCCTCCGACCAATTGTCTCCATCACTACAGTGAAAAGCATATATATTCCAACTTGCCGGGTTATATCTTTGCTCGATTATCTCAAGAGCCTTTTCATAGCCACTGCTTATATAGGTTCCACCCGACTCGCCTTTATGAAAAAACTCATCCTCATTTACTTCCTTTGCAGAAGTGGTATGGGCAACGAATACAACTTCAACATTGGAATATTTTAACCTAACAAACTGGTAGAGGAGGAAATAAAAGCTTCTGGCCATATACTTCTTAGTCTGATCCATTGAACCAGAAACATCCATTATACATATGACAACTGCATTAAAGTCTTTCTTACGGTCTTCTCTGACTCTTCTGTACCGTAAATCATCTTCCATAAAAGGAAACCGTTTTCTTTGTTGTCCCGTCTCACTATCTATGATGTATTCAAACTGCTCTTGAGCACCGTCACTTTCTTCATGGGTTCGCAAAAATCCCTGTTTCCTCTTTATCTTTTCTATAACAGAACGCCTCTTCGCTAGCCTAGGAGGGATACCCTTTCGTTGGTATCCTAAATTCTTCAAGCTTCGTATAGATTCTATCTCAGCCATTTTCTTTTTATCAATGTCCGGAAGGTTTAAGTCCTCGAATAAATAGTTGATCAGCTCTTCAATAGTGATTTCTGTCTCATAAATGTCTTCGCCTTCCTGATTACCGGCCTGACCTTCACCCTTTCCGTTTTTACCCGCTTTGTCCTCGCCGATTCTATCCCCTCGTTTTTCACTTCCATCTCCTGAACCGGCTGAAGTACCGTTGTTGCCATATACAAATTGGTACTCCTTTATACCTCTAATAGGTATTTTGATCTTTTTGTCTTTACTCTGACCAATAATACTCTCTTCGGCAATTATATTACCTATATTCTTTTTTATAGATTCCTCAACTAATTCCCTATGCCGCCTTCTATCTTCGGCTGAACGGTCTTTCCCGTTATTAACAAATTCCCTGAAAATAGCCATTTAAACCACCCCCGCTAGTTTTCGCTGTGTTTAGGAAAGGGGTTTAATCTTTCCAAAGATTGTTTGCAGCATATTTTAAAACTACATTACAGCAGTGGTCACAATATCCGTTTTTCTTCATTTCTTCAACCATAGCATTAAATTTTTCGCCCTGTTCCTTATCCCTTACCTTTGCAAGGGTAATGACTCTGCTAAGCTCTCTAACCGATGCAGTCAACTTTTTCTCAATAGCTTCTTTTAAAGGTTCATAGCTAGCAAAATCAAGTTTCCCTCCGCTTCTTAATACATAGAACATATACGCTGTAACATCAGCCCTAAATCCCTTTGCTGCTGTATCAGTAATACCTATCTGTTCTTCTATGGAGCTTAAGAATTTTTCATCCGGTTCAAGCTCTTCTCCCGTATTCTTATCCTTTATTTTCGTCTTGTTAACAAAAGCTTCTGCATGGTCAAGATAATTGTTGAATAAACTTTCTGCCTGTTCTCTGTATCCATGAATAAAAGCCTTTGTTATTTCTTTCTCAAGAAGCTTGTTATATTCTTTTCTTATACTGTCTTGTAGAAATCTCAAATACTTTTCCCTATCTTCTTCACTGACTGCTAACTCTTTAACCGCTTTAACTAATGACTCCATAACTGATATAGGATTGATACAATTATGCTCGGAATCAGAAAGAGTAGTATCTAAAGCTTTCATTATAAATCTAGTCGAAATACCAGTCATTCCTTCTCTTTGAGCCTCTTCCTTCAATTCGAAAATATCTATTTTTCTTGTCATACCCTTTTCTACAATTTCTTCACCATTATATATTTTGAGTTTGGTCATAGCATCTACTTTACTAGATGGTGAAAGCCTTGAAAGAATTGCAAACATTGATGCAATTTCAATGGTATGCGGAGCTATATGTGCACTAAACTTACTCTTATTTAATATTTTCTGGTAAATCTTAATTTCTTCATTGAGTTCTAAGCAGTAAGGAACCTCTATTTTTACAATTCTATCTAAAATAGCCTCATTGGTATGATCCGATTTAAACTTATTCCATTCAGCTTCATTGGAATGAGCAAGAATTATACCATCAAAGTAAATCATAGAACCTTTACCCGGTGAAGGGATAGACTTTTCTTGAGTTGCAGTAATCATTGTATGAAGGTATTCTGTTTCATTTTTGAATACTTCTATAAACTCTACAATACCTCTATTGCCGACATTAAATGCTCCGTTTAAAGACAATACTCTAGGATCATCTTCTGCATACATATCAATTTTTGATATATCAACACTTCCAATAAGCACGGATGTATCCTGATTATTAGGATCAACTGGAGGCACAACTCCTATTCCCTTTCTAGATCTAATTGAAAACCCAATAGTTTCTACAGGGAATTTTTCATATTCTCCACCAAATTCGTTTTTCAGCCTGTAACGACATACAGGACACAAATCCCCTTCAATTCTTACATTGAGTATCTCTTCAAATTCCTTCCTCAAATGCTTTGGAACCAGATGTAAAGGTTCTTCCCTCATTGGACAACCTTTCAAAGCGTATATAGTCGGACTCCTCTCAAGTGCTTTTTTAAGAGTCTCCATTAACGAAGACTTACCAGCACCAACAGGACCTACAAGATACAAAACTTGCCTAGCTTCTTCTCCTGCCATTGCAGCCGAATGAAAATATCGTACTATCTTCATTATAGTTTTATCTATACCAAAAAATTCATCTTCAAAAAACTTATACCTTTTAATGCTATCATTACCATATATTCTTCGTAACCTATGATTTTCATCTGTTTTTATTACTTCTACGCCTGGCTCTGTAATCACCTTATACATCCTCTGATGAGCCAACATTGGAATTTCAGGGTCTTCTCTAAGGATTTCAAGGTACTCGAGAAAGCTTCCTTCAAAATATTTTACTTTTCGCTCTTCTCTGTCCTTACGAATGATACTTGACAAATCAAGTCTTTCCATAATTATGCCCCCTTTTCTTTCCATAGGATTAATAATAAAATCTTTCACCTTATTAACTTTTATATTCCACCATCAATAAAGCATTAACCATAAATTCGAGAGTCCACTAAATCACTTCAAAATTCTGACTTTTTACATTATCTCTCCAAACTTCGCAATAGAATTTCAAGAATTTCTATACTTTAAAAAGTACTTGAAATTATACCAAACATGATTTATTATATATGTTACACAAGAAGAATTTGTTTTGTGAACAATTTAGTTTTATCTTGTTGTATCTTAACACCTACAATTCATAATATTACTAAATCAAATATAAAATACTATAACCTATTAATTTTTAATGTTGTTGCTGTTTATTTGGTAGATTGTTGTTTTCACTAGATATTACTAATCTTCATACACTTTAAGACCTTTGAAAACAAATTGCAGAAAATTTTGCTCTCTTTGAAATAGATTTACAATTAAAAAATATGCTTTCCATATTTCGGAATTTTACAGAATTGCTAATTAAATTATATCACATATATATTCAAATATCTATAATTTTTTATTTGCCACATTTTACTTAAGTTCGTATGATAATTTAGTGGTATAATATATAGCATATAACATTTTTTGAAACATATTAGTGAACATCAGGAGGAAAAAATGAAAGTTTTTACAAAAGTTCTCAAACATATTTTATTTGTAACTACAATAATTATTACCGGACTTTGCCTATTTACTTTTATTTTGTCATTGAATATAAATAATACACTTATGACTTCAAAATATCATGAAACGCTTCTTGCAAAGAATGGTGTTTACACCTATGTCAATGAGCTTATAAGTACTTCTTTAGACGGAATCATTAATGACTTAAATATTGAACAAGCTAGCGATCAAAATGCAGAATTTCTTAATATTCTTAAAAAAACAACATCTCCTGAAATGATTAATATGAATATAAACTCTATTACCGAACAGATTTTTCAATATTTTAGAGGCGAAAGAAAAAAACTGCCCGATCTTTATATTGATATAAACCCACCAATAAATAATAAGGATTCTAGTGAAAACGTTGCTGATAAAGCGGTTGCTTCAGATATATCCGAACAAATCAAAAAAATTAATCTACAGGCACTTTTATTGACCTTTAATAGAACCGATATATCAGAACAGCTTACACTTGTCAAATTCGCTTACTTTGTAGTCTCACATATAACTGGGTTATCAATATTATTAGTAGCTTTAATGATACTACTAATAATATTCCTGTACAGCAAATCTGATACAATAATTAAGTGGTTTATTTCAGCATTATTTATATGTGGAATTTTCAACCTTGCTCTTTCAATAGCCCTATTTATATACTTAAATAAAGTATTACCCAACAACATATATTTGCTCACTATGACCTTGCCTTTTAATTCAGAATTGATTAAGTCTTATATAAATGATTTGTTATTTCCATTGTCGTTCTTCTGCTTTATTCTAGGTATAGTTTTTCCTATTATAGGCATATTACTTTATACCTTTAGAACGAAATTTGTTAAAATATTGAGAGTTATTAAAGTTCTTGCCTCAAAACTCCCTATAAAATCAAAGAAACTGTTAAAATATGGTGTTATGACTTTTGTTTTAGTTTCCATTGTATTCGGGATGGGTTTTAATCTTTATGCCTTTAAAAGTGGCTATGAATCTAATAGTTTTTCAAATGTAGTATCAAAACTTACAAATACTAATACAGTTACACAAGTTATATCGGCAAAAGATGATACTATATATACTCTTCAAGTAAAACTTATAGATGGTACAACGGATATGCCCGTACAAGGTATAAAAATCTCTGTAGCCGGTCAATCCAAATCACCCGAAAAGTACTACAACACTTCAGGAATTACTGATGAAGACGGCTGTTCAAGGTTTATACTAGGTCAAGGTACCTTTCATCTTAGCTTTACATCACCAACGCATACTAGTGAGTATAATCTGCCCTCACCCTTTTTTTACGAAATAAAATCCGCTGGAATTACCATACTAACAATCAATACGGAAAAAAGTAAGCCTGCCGATGGAGTTGCCGAAATTGAAGTATTGAACGATGAAAATCTTCCTATAACAAATTTAGAATTATATTTAGCTGAAGAAATAGATCTTAGTACAGAACAAGAGTCAGAATTAGATAATGATTCCCTTGTTTCTCCAAATCCAAAAACCGCAAAATATTTTTCAGTGACAAATAATGATGGTATTGCAGTATTTAAACTACCCCCTGGAAAATATTATACTGGGTTCACTAATTCAAAATTCCCGGTTGATTATGTACTTCCAGAAATGTTTGAAATAAATATTTCTTCTGATTATGTTACTAGGTATACAATAAGAATCTCCAATAATGAAGATTCGGAAACATCACTATCTGAAGAATAAAGCAATTATGTCACAGTTTTATATGAGTTTGAATATTATATAAGGTAATATAGTTATGTAAAGGTCTCAATGAAAGGAGGATTCAAATTATGTTACCTTATTATAGTTGTCCCTTTATCTCACAAAATACAAGCAACCTTAACCAACCTGCAACATATAACCCTTATATGCCCCCAGTAGCTAACCCTGTTCCACCTTATTCAAATCCTAATTTTATGCCTTATACACCACAGGCAATGCCTTCATATGAATATAATGCGAACAGTCCAATATTTGAAAATCTTGAAACGGAAGATACTCAAAATATAAGCTATCCAAATTCCGAGGCTCGTCAACCAAATCCAGTTTTAAGTAACACCCCTGCAAGTACTAATATTACATTATTTAAGGAACTCACCGGTTATCCTAATTATGGTAATCCAAGCGGTAATGCAGACATATTGTACACAGGCAACAGAGGTGTTTGGACTTTTCAAGTGCCAGCGTTTCTTCTTGTGCCAGGAAACCTTAGAGCTCAAATAATAATTCGTGGAGTATTAGATGACCATCAAAATGTACCTGTTAATAATTATTCTGCAAGGATAACCATTAATGGGGCGGTAATTCATACAGGAAGACTCGCTCTTGAACACGGACGCCCAGCTGGTCAGCAGTTTACCAATTGGAGAAATTTGACTTTCAATGTTCCTAATTTGAGAATAAACAATAGAGTTGTTATTGAAAACACTTCTAGGACTGGACGTGATGATTGGATAGCTTTTGACTGGATGGAATTACGATTTGTCACAAGGTAAAAAAGCGAGGAGTAATGTGCCATTTAAACCAATGTAGTAGATATCATAAAATTAGTTAGGTTTAGAAGGGCTTTGGGGTATGTTAGGTAGTCACCTCCGTGCAAGTGCATATTATTTAAAGAACTAAGCTACAAGCCTTAGAGAAGGTATTGGTCACTACGGGTCGAATCAAGCTCGCTTCGCCTACATTCTCTAAGGCTTTTCGCGATATTTTTTCAATAATATCACTTACACTATTTGTAAGGTGTACTTTCTAAATGAAGTTTTGATAAAATCAATGCACTTTCTTAGAAATAAAAACTTCGGGGCATCGAGCCCCTTCGTTTTTGCCTCTTTCACTTCGTTCGAAAGATGCGTAATAAAAAAACTCCGTGGTATTCCAGGAGTTTTTTATATAAAAATATTAATCTGCTATATTTTGCACCTTAAAACACATGCTCTTTTTGAACCGATATTCTGCCAATATTCAATATGACCATCATCTTGTCGGAAGTTTTCAAAGGAATAATTGTTCGCTTTTACATATTCGACAATATCTTTAGAGAACAACACATCCCAACCTTCTTCTTTTACTGATGGAAGTTTACTGAATGTATACTCATCATATAACTCTCTGTGTTCATTAAACAACATAACCTTATATGTTCTGCTTGTGTTTTTATAAACCGCATATCCCAATCGGATTTTAATAATATTCTCTAATGCTATATTTCTGTCTTCTATTATCAACTCATGTAATTTCTTGTCAAGATATAGTATCTTATGGCTATCTAAATAGGTATGCAAAGCTTTTTTGTTATTAATATTCTTAAAATTTTTAAGAGATACTTTAAGAAAATCAGGCTTGTTATCTTTAAACAATACAATAGTAGCTTCGTCTTTGTTTAGATACCAAACTTCATTTTCATCCATATGTATAACTTCGCCTGACAGATTCTTCTCATTAAATATCGGAAACAAGAAAGGTTCGTTATCGAAAAACATGACACGCCTAATACCAACCTCAGTAGCTTCTTTTACTGTAACTGTATAAGGTTCACCCCAGATGTCGCGGTCAACAATGACCATTCTGCCTGATTCTGTACAATAGATATAATTTTTTTTGTTTGAAAAAACTAAATCTTTTTTATCTACACTTAATACCCTTTCAAGATTTCTAATCTTATCTTTCTTTAACGAATTTAGAAAACTTGTAGCTTTGTCAGAGTTGACATGTATACTATCTAATATGTTGTCCTTTAGATTTTTAGGAAAAGCCGATATGCCTTCCTTACTCTTCTCTGACTGCGTGACAGAAGAACCAGCTTTAGTACCCCTATTCTCAGTAACTTCAGCTTGTACTTTGCCCTTATTCCTTGAATTTGATGATGAAATTAAAAACTCATCCGGAAGTAAATTAATATCTTTCATGGTCACTCTTAAAACGTCTTTTTTATTATCCATGAAACCACCCCTTAAATTATAAAAACCGAAACAGTGTAGATATGTTTAAATTCCAAATTCATATTATACTATGTTATATTACATAACAATTATAACTTATATCGTAAAAATTGCCAATACCTTATAAAAGAATTTATAATAAAAACACTCTATTTTTTCTGCTCTTACTCTATTTTTTGCAAGTTGTTAATAAACTAGTGCTTAATTGTTATGTAATATAATAATAATTGATTTACGTGTATAGACAAAACAGCAAAATTAATTAGGACGCAATAGAAAAAAACACTAAATATAGTATATAATTTACCTACATTATAATACTTCGTGCAAACATCAAATTTTTATCGGTATAAACAAAAAGTTTTTTAAATTATGTGTTCTAATTATTTTAAGTATTCATTATTTGAATGTTATTTCCCAATATTTCGATCCTTTCTCTATTATCAATATATATCCCATCTTCAACTGCTTTAGTTTCATTCCCTCTGTTCCACCGATGCTTCAGGCTCTTTCTTTTTTAACTTAGCTTTATCTCTTCTAAACATTTCGTAGGTACCAAGGGTTAACAAAAAAAAGCCGAAATACTTTTTTAGAAGTGCTCCGGGCAATCTTATTGCCAAGCGTGAACCTATATATGCACCTAGCAAACCAAAAATAGTTATAGGAATTGCTACACTAAAATCAATCCGTTTATTCCTTATGTGCACTATTAAGGCTATAACAGCTGTTGGAATAAAAAAAATGAGATTTACGCTTTGGGCAATATGCTGATCTGGATTTGCAAATATAACAAGGGCGGGAATTAAAATTGTCCCACCTCCTATACCCATGCCACTGATTATACCAGCCACAAGTCCAATAAAAAAAAGTATCATAACTTCCTCCCTTTTTACAATATCATTCTTATAGCTGCAGCTATCATAAATAAGGCAAATATTTTCCTCAAAATATGTGATGGGCATTTACCAAGAAGCTTAGCACCTATATATCCACCTAAAATCCCTCCGAGCATTACTTTAATAGTCAAACCCCAGTGGATATAATTATTAGATATATAGAGTATTGCACTTACAATTGTCAACGGTAATATGATTGAAATTGCCGTTGCATGTGCCATATGTTCTTTCTTCTTCAGCAACAAAATCATGGCAGGTACAGCTATTGTTCCTCCACCGGAACCAAATAACCCATTTGCCAAACCTGTTGCTAAACCAATAAGTATATATTTAATGTATTTACCCAAGAACTCCCCTCCAAAACCGCTTATAAAAGCTACATATATAATTCTCTATTCTTATTTTTGTTTAATTTTTTTATTATATTCATAAATAAACAAGTCCATTTATATGTGTATAATTATCCATTGACTATCGGTTGCACTATTAAAGCTCAATTTGTTATAATTTAAATACAAAGCTATAAAAGATTTATCGCTTTCAATATATATTATTTGATATTATGGGAGATGTAATATGTCAGAAAAAGTAGTTTATAAAGAAGATACAATGGTAAATTATGAAAAACCTAAAATGTACAAAGTTATACTCTTGAATGATGACTATACAACAATGGATTTTGTTGTGGAAGTACTTGTTGAGGTGTTTCACAAAAGCCCTGCTGATGCCACTCAGATAATGCTTGACGTTCATCAGAAGGGAAAAGGTATTGTAGGTGCATACACCTATGATATAGCAAGTACTAAAATAGCTCAGGTGGAACAGATGGCTGCTACAAGAGAATATCCTCTTGTAGCGGTTATGGAACCTGAATAACACTAAATAATATACTTAGAATTGGTGGGTTTTATATGAAATTAGATGATATCACAAACAGAGTTTTAATGGCAGCATACAATGAGGCAAAATACAACGGTCATGAATACTTTACACCCGAACACATTCTCTATGCCTCGCTTTTTTTCAATGAAGGTGCAGCTATTATTGAGAATAGCGGTGCTAGTGTTGAAATCATCAAAAATGAGTTAATGAAGTTTTTTAATGAAAATATGCCTTTAGTTGAAAACGCTGACCCTATTGAAACCATAGGTGTAAACAATATAATGCAAACTACAGCTTATCACTGTATGTCTTCTGGCAAGGATGTAATAAGAATCGGTGATATAATAGCTGCTCTCTTTATCGAAAAAGAGTCCTTTGCTAGCTATATATTACAAAAGAATGGGGTAAGGAGAATAGATGTACTCAAATATATCTCTCACGGAGTATCTCTTATACCTAAGTCAAACGATTCTTCCCTAGAGCCTGTTAAACCCTCAAAAAACTCTAGTGATGATGAGGAAGAGTCGGTATCTGAGGAAAGTGATTTTTTGAAAAACTTTACAGTTGAACTTGTTGAAAAGGCAAAAAAGGGTAGGATCGATCCTTTGATAGGCAGAGAAGACATACTTGAACGTACAATACAGGTGTTGTCAAGAAGACTTAAGAACAACCCAATACATGTCGGTGATCCTGGCGTCGGTAAAACAGCTATTACCGAAGGTCTCGCACGCCTTATTTTAGATAAGAAGGTACCTAAGGCTTTAAAGAACAGTAAAATATACTATCTAGATATGGGCAGTATGATAGCAGGTACTAAGTATCGTGGAGACTTTGAAGAGCGTATGAAAAAGGTTCTTAATGAAATACAGAGCAAAAAAAATGCTATCGTGTATATTGATGAAATACACACCATCGTAGGTGCTGGGTCGGTATCGGATGGTTCAATGGATGCCTCGAACATAATTAAGCCGTTTTTAACACAGGGTACTTTGCGTTTTATAGGTTCAACCACCTATGAGGAGTACAAGAAATATTTTGAAAAAGACAGGGCTTTATCAAGAAGATTTCAGAAAATTGATGTTCCAGAACCTAGCATGGAAGATACCTATGAAATTCTTAAAGGTCTAAAAGACAGGTATGAAGATTATCACAAGGTAAAATATACCGATGAAGCCCTAAGACTTGCAGCAGAATTATCCGCAAAGCACATCCAAGACAGGCATCTGCCTGATAAGGCTATTGATGTAATTGATGAAACTGCAGCTTATGTGCGACTTCACTGTAATGACGAAAACAAAATAATAACAATTACACAAAAAGATATTGAACTTACAGTATCCTCCATTGCAAAAATACCTAAAAAATCAGTTTCAAACAACGAGATCAACCAACTTAAAACCCTTGACAAGAAACTCAAGAAAGAAATATTCGGTCAGGATAAGGCAATAGACACAGTTGTAGGTGCAATTAAGAGATCTCGTGCTGGCTTCAATGAGCCTGAAAAACCTGTGGCATCTCTGTTTTTTGTTGGACCTACCGGCGTTGGTAAAACTGAATTGTGTAAGCAATTGTCTTTAACACTTGGAATTCCTTTAATCCGATTTGACATGAGCGAATATCAGGAAAAACACACAGTTGCAAGACTAATAGGAGCTCCTCCCGGATATGTCGGCTATGAAGAAGGGGGACTTCTTACCGATGCAATAAGAAAAACTCCCTATTGTGTTCTATTACTTGATGAAATTGAAAAAGCTCATCCAGATATATATAATATACTACTTCAAATAATGGATTATGCCACACTTACAGACAATAACGGCAAAAAAGCCGATTTTAGAAATGTTATATTAATAATGACTTCAAATGCCGGAGCAAGAGAAGTAGGCAAGGCTATGATAGGTTTTGACAATAGAAACGTTGAAAAAAGTGCAATTATGAAAGAAGTTGAAAGAATATTCTCACCAGAGTTTAGAAACAGACTCGATGACATAGCTGTATTCAACCATATAAATGAGGACATGGCACTTCTTATAGCTAAAAAAGCCATGAAAATGTTTGAAGATAAATTAAAGCCGAAAAACATAAAATTATCAGTATCTTCTAAGTTTTATAAATGGCTTGCCCAAAAAGGCTTGTCCTCAAATTATGGTGCACGGGAGATTCTTAGAATTGTGCAAGATAATATCAAGACCTATTTCGTTGACGAGGTATTGTTTGGTCAACTTTCCTCGGGCGGAACGGCTATTGTGGACATTATTGACGAGGAAGTAAAAATAAGCAAAAAGACTAAGGTGAAAAAATAATGCCTATATATAGACTTACTAGTGATTTGATATTTCCCCATCCTTCTTTGTCGGATGAGGATGGACTTTTAGCAATAGGAGGAGACCTCTCGGTTGAGCGTCTTCTTCTTGCTTATGAGAACGGAATCTTTCCTTGGTATGATGGGCAACCAATACTATGGTGGTCACCGGACCCAAGGTTTATTCTTTATCCTAAAAATTTAAAAGTTTCAAAGTCAATGAAAAAAGTGCTTAAGAAGAATCTATATCATATCACTTTTGACAAGTGCTTTCGCAAGGTGATAACCTTATGCGGTGAGCTTAGAAGCGGTGAAACATGGATAACCAACGATATGATTGAAAGTTACTGCGACCTTCACAACCTTGGATTTGCCCACTCTGTCGAAGCTTGGTTTGAAGATGAACTGGTGGGAGGTCTCTATGGTGTTTCTTTGGGAAGATGCTTTTTTGGTGAATCTATGTTTTCACTTATGGATAACGCTTCAAAAACAGCACTTATAACTTTAACTATAAAGCTTCAACAGTTAGGCTTTCTCTTTATAGATTGCCAGGTATACAGCAAGCATCTTGAATCTCTTGGTGCAATAAATGTCCCTAGGGAAGATTTCCTTAATGAACTTGCCCAAGGACTAAAATTCAAGACTTTAAGAGGAATTTGGGAGGCGTAAATATATGGGATTTAAAAAAGGATTTATAAAGCTTTGCTTTGTACTACTTATACCTTTAGGTCTATTATTGAGTTATATTTCGACCTTATATCCAGAGACAGTAGAAAGCGTTTATTCAAAGGGACTATATAAGTTTATTGCAACTCCACTTAACATTATTTCTGGACTTGTACCTTTTTCTCTCGCTGAATTGCTTTTGATTAGTTTTGTGGTTTTTATAATAGTGAAATTTGTCAAGTTAATAATTAAGCTGTTTAAATCTCCGAAACAAATCAAACATACTTTAATACACTCCCTTTTGAATATTGTGGTTTGTGTAAGTGTACTTTATTTTTCTTTTATAGTTGTCTGGGGACTGAATTATCAGCGGTTGCCCTTTTCCCAAATAGCCGGACTTAAAGTTGAACCGGCTTCTGTCAGTGAGCTTGCTGAGGTTTGTGAAAAACTTTTAGATCAGGCAAAGGAATTACGAAAACATGTAGACGAAAACGATGAAGGAGTAATGGTTCTTCACGATGGAAAGCAAGGTGCTTTAAAACGAGCTTATAAAGGATATGAAAAGGCTTCCGCAGTATATCCTGAATTTAATGGAATATACTCTAGACCTAAGGGAGTTATTTTCTCGGAAGTAATGTCCTATCTAGGCATTGAAGGTATGTATTCTACCTATACTGGTGAAGCAAATGTAAACACCTCTATTCTTGATGCTCCATTCCCTTTTACAACCTGTCATGAAATGGCTCACCAAAGAGGGTTTGCACGTGAGGATGAAGCGAATTATTTAGCATATATTGCGTGTAAATATCATCCAGATAAGGATTTTCAGTACTCAGGGATGTTATATGCACTGATTTATGCAGGAAACGCATTATATGATAACGATCCTGATAGATATTCAGAGCTTAGGAAAAAGTACTCAGATGCTATAGAAAGAGATCTCGCAGCAATTAGAACGTACTGGAAAAAGTACGAGACTCCTGTTCAGGATTTTTCCTCTTCGGTAAATGACACTTATCTTAAGGTTAACAGACAGGAAGATGGAGTTAAAAGTTATGGGAGGATGGTGGATTTGTTAATTGCTGAGTATAGGGCTTTAGAGGGATGAATTAAACTAAATAATTAGTGTTTTTACATTATTTGTTTTGTTATGCATTTTCTATATTGTGCGATTATAATATCTTTAGATATCAATGGGGATTAAAAAAGCTGACTCCTATACAATATAGAAATCAGCTTTTGGCTGCCTAGGCTTTTTCAAAATATCCTTGACATAGGATCCATTTTACAAAGGTTAGTCGGTTTTATTTCTTGAAATTAATTATAGGTAATCACCGGGTGTTTCAGTTATTAAATTTTCATTCATGTATTCATTTTTTCCGGTTTTATCTCTATATACTTCAATTGCAAAAACTATCATAATAAACTCAGCTAAAGCAGATACAAATGAAGCAATTGCCGGTCCAACTATAGTTATTCTGCCAATTATAGCACCTATAATAACACCAGCAATATAAGAACCTAGAGTAATTAGCAAAGTTATTCCCAATACAGGCCAAAAATATGATTTCCCCACTGAAATTGATTTTTTCAGAGCATCTACTACTCCTAAGTCATCACAAACCATTGCAGGGAACCAGAAAATAATCAACCTAGTAAAAACAAAAATACCAATTAGTAACCCTAAGGATGCCAAAATAATTGCAATAACCCCCAAAGGTACTGATACAGTCATTAAAACTATGCATATACCAACTATTATCGCAATAGCAATAACTATTCCAAAATACAAAACAAACGTTGCTAACATAAATAAGATATATTTAACAATATTGTTTTTCATTTCCGGTATAAAATCACTTAAATCTGCATTTCCGGTAACTAATGCTTTGTTTACCATCCCATAGGTTGCAGGTACAACTACTATAGAAAAGACTAAAGCTATGAGACTACCTATACCCATTACTCCAAAGGACGAAAATAGAGTACTATAAAGTTCAAGAAAATCACTCGGGTTTTGCACCAATGTAGGATCTTTCATTATTGCATTCTGAATCTCCAAAGCTTGTTCAGTATATGCACTAGTACCTGAAGCACTAAATATAGCAGGTATTGCAACTGAAATAAATAATGGTATTAGTAATAAAAAATACTTTCCTAAAAAATTAAATGCGTTCTCTAAATATTTCATTTTTGACCCCCTTGATTATTAAATTAATAAAAAACACCAATCCAATTATAATTAAATTTATTCACAATGTCCAGAGAAAAGTACCTATAACCAGCTCGTTTATCCAATAAAAGCTAGCCCTTACCTAAAATCACTTCCACATTGTGCTCCCCTTTATCATTTACAACTTTGATAATATTTGATGCAAATACCTCTCCGTCTATGGTAACATTTTTAATACCTCTATTTATACCTTCAGGATTCTTTATCGAAATATTATATAGTGTGTCTTTATACTTATATTTTATGTCAAAGCCTGTCCATTCCTTAGGTATGCATGGATCTATAATTAAACTCTCCCCATTCTTTTTAAAGCCTAGAATGTATTCAATTCCAATCCTATACATCCAACCTGCTGCTCCAGTGTACCACGACCAGCCACCTCGACCTATATGAGGTTCTACTGAATAGACATCGGCCGAAACTACATAGGGTTCTACCTTGTATTTTGAAAGTTCTATATGTGTTTTTGCGTGATTAATAGGGTTTAGTAGGTCAAACAGTTCTGTGGCTTTATCACCATCTCCTAACAGGGCAAAGGCCATAACAACCCAACAGGCTGCATGAGTATATTGTCCTCCATTTTCACGTACTCCAGGTACATAACTTTTTATATAACCGGGTTCTAAATCTCCTTCATCAAAAGGAGGCGTAAGTAATTTAATAAGGCCCTCATCCCTTTTAACAAGGTAATTTTCCAACGCATTCATTGCAACATTGATTCTATCCTTGTCACCGGCACCGGATATAACAGCCCAAGACTGAGCAAGGGAATCAATCTGACATTCACTGTTCTGAATAGAACCAAGGGGTTGTCCGTTGTCAAAATAGGCTCTTCTGTACCAGTTTCCATCCCAGGCATTCTCCTCAATGGACTTAACAACTTCTTTTGCAACAGTAGAATACCTATTTGCTCGCTCTTCTTCCCCCATAGTTCTACAAAGGGGAGCAAATTTCATCAAAATTGAATGTAGGAACCAACCCAACCAAACACTCTCACCTCTGCCCTTATTGCCAACAGTATTCATTCCGTCATTCCAATCTCCAGAACCAATAAGCGGAAGCCCATGTTCTCCAAATTTCAGTGATCTTTCAATAGCCCTTATGCAATGATCGTAAAGGGTTGATTTCACCTCTGATACTCTTGGAATCCTATAGCTTTCATCTTCAAAATCCTTTAAAGGCTCATCTTCAAGAAACGGAGTTTCTATTTTTAGTATATCAATATCACCAGTACTCCTTATATACTCAGCTGTTATATAGGGCATCCATAAGAGGTCATCGGAAAATCTCGTTCTTGTGCCCTTATATTTTTCTTCATGCCACCAATGTTGTACATCCCCTTCAAGGAATTGATGCTTCGAATGAAGTAAAATCTGTGCTTTGGTGATTTCCGGTAATATATGAACCACAGAAATACTATCCTGCAGTTGGTCCCTAAATCCGTATGCTCCACCAGATTGATAGAATCCAGATCGGGTCCACATCCTGCACGATAAAACCTGATACATAAGCCATCCATTTAACATATAGTCCATTGCCTTATCCGGAGTATAAACCTGGAGGCTTTCAAGTTTTTCTCTCCAAAATTCCTTTATACCATTAAGTGCCTTTTTTACTTCTTCTATTTTTCTATACTTGCCTATATTTCTTTCAACTTCTGTAAGTTTTTTCTCCTCTCCTAACGTGAAAGCTAGCTCCTTTTCTTCGCCGGGCTTAAATTCTAGGACTACACCTAAAACTACACAGGGATCTAAGCCCGCTCCTACAGCTTCAGACAGCTTTACTCTTCTTATTCCAGGAGGATTTTTCAAGGTTCCGCCTGCTAAAAATTCTCTTCTGTCACAGGTAAAAGTTCTTTCTCTTATGGATACATCAACATAAGCTACTCTACCTGTAAACTCTTCATTATAAGTATTTCTTATAAGTATAGCTCCCGACTCATGCTTTTCGGTACTTATATAAGAAGCAGTGGACTGATCATTCACACCAAGTACGGGGCGGATGTAATAGTATAAACTCAATTTCCTAGACGATTCACTTGTGTTTTTTAGTTTTATCAAGCTCAGCTTTAAACTATCCTCCACTGGCACAAACTGAGTTAATTCTTGATCAAATCCATGACTTGAATTGCTAAAAACACTATATCCAAATCCATGTACTGCCAAATAAGTTTCATCCTCTCGTATCGGCAAAGCAGTAATGCTCCATATTTCCCCCGTAGCATCATCGGAAACATAGATAATTTCACCGGGTATGTCGGACACTGGATCATTAGACCATGGAGTCAGCTTGTTCTCACGACTATTTTCATGCCATGTGTATCCTCCTCCGGATTCTGTTACGATAAATCCAAACTTTTGGTTAGATATTACATTAGACCAGGGTACAGGAGTACTGATCCCGCTCTTTAGCACAATTTCATATTCTTTCCCACCATCTCTAAAGCCGCCGATACCATTGTAAAACTGCATATCAGGACTTTCAACATATTTATTTTCATACTTTTTAATATCCTCATTATATTCCTTCAATTGGGGCATATTATTATCCTTTTTGACAAAAAGCTGTTCTCCCAAATCACCGGCACTACCTCTGAGTATTACCCGAGCCGCTGCACATATCAAATTGATATCTTCCTTTGGAAGAGAACTCTGTTTAAGGACAAAAACTCCACCGGGTTTATTTATCATATCATGAGCATGGCTTGACGAAAGAATATCAGCTAACAATCCCTGTAAAGGATTAGTATAGCTATTTTCCTCCTCATTTAGTATCACAAGATCTACTTTTAGATTCTTATATTTCCAATACTCATGAGCCTTTAATATGTCATAAACTATATCGATATCACCGGTTTTTTCCAATGTTACAAGTATTATGGGTATATCTCCTGATATACCATAAGACCACAATGCACTTTGACCTTTGATATTATTTATAATACAATCCCTCTTAAGCCTTTGTGCTGGGCTTATGAACAGTATATGCGATATAAGCTCCTGATAAAGTTCAATCTCAGAAGCTTTAAGATTCAAATATCTTGCCTCCACACGGCTTCTAGTTGTAGCAAGATTAAACTCTTCAGGTATAATATCCTTATTTATATATTTAGCAGCCATATCCAATACTGCTTCTCGACTCTCTCCAACTCCGACTATAAGGTTTAATTTAGCACTCTTTCCTGGCTCTATTTTTATCATACACCTCATGCTCATAATAGGGTCAAGAACCGCTCCAACAGTATTTGACAACGGTTTACTTTGTTCAAGAACTAGAGGATTAGATACATCTCGTCCCCTACCAATAAATTTGAAACGATCGGTTTCATATTGCAGCCCACCTAATGACTCACCTTCTATAGTCAACAGATTTAACGACCACATAGTTTTATCGTTTTCAGATCGAGGTCTTCTGTTGGCTATCAGACAATTTAGTTCAGGAACAAACTCTGTTCTTATAAATAAATTGCTAAAAGCAGGATGTGCAACATCAGCATCTTGCTGTGCTATGACCAGCTCATAATAACTGCTGACTTCAAGTACACAAGGCTCATCTCCATGATTCATAAAAGTTACTCTTCTTATTTCTGCATTGTCACCAGAACTTACTACTATTTCGGTTACTGTGTCAATATCTTCATCCTTCCTATGGAATTTTGCCATTCCTGAAGTAAACACAACATTATACATTTCTGGTCTTTTGTCTATTGATGCATAAGTTGAACACCATGTTGTATTTGTATTAGTGTTTCTTATATAAAAGAATATTCCGTAATTATCTAGAGCAAGGTCTTCTCTCCAACGGGTTATTGCAAAATTATTACTTCTACTATATCCAGTTCCCTTATCGGTAACCATTACGGAATAACTTCCGTTGGATAAAATATGAGCTTTGGGCAGTAAATAATCGGGTGCATCGTATTCCCTGTAAGAATCCTCAACATCAAAGGTAAGGTCGGTAAAGGGCGTAATTTTTTCCTTATTTTCCTTAGTAAACAAAATGTTTACAGGCACCTTTTCTTGAAGAAGAAGTTTGGCTGCATCTACTACCGGATCATTATGAAAGCGGTTTTGCATTACGTTCCCATTTAAATAGTTGTTAAGGGCAAGCAAACTCATTCCCTGATGATGAGCCATATAGCTCTTTACAACACCGTATTTCGATCCTATAGGTAGTCTTTCGGGCGTATAATCTACTGCCTCATAGTATCCGTAAGGTCCGTCTGCTCCTTCTGCTGTCAATCTCTTTAAATTTCTAACAGCATCGTGGGGGTCAATGGGTAGTGCAAGCATAGTGGAATAAGGTGCAACCACCATGTCCTCCGCCAATCCCCTCTTCAGCCCAAGCCACGGAACACCAAAGGCTTTATACTGATAGTCCAGCCTAATATCAAAGGAATAAAATCCCGACTCGGAAGTTCCCCAAGGCACATTCCTCTGTTTTGCATACTTTTTTTGGCTTCTCAGCACAAAGGAATAAGTCTCGTCCAATAAAGTGTTTTTGACACTTTTCATTATAAGTAAAGGCATTAAATATTCAAACATTGTCCCGCTCCAAGATATCATACCCTTATAGCGGTCTATCCTAGTAAGAGTTCTGCCCAATCTAAACCAATGCTGAACATCAACTTCTCCTCTTGCTATAGCAATAAAGCTTGTCTTTCTTGCCTCTGAAGCAAGTAAATCATAGTATGAGTTTGTCAAACTACTCTCTTCTATATTATAACCGATTGAAAATAGCTGCTTTTTATTATCATATAGATGAATAAATTCGGTTTCGCAGGATAATTTATCAATCCGGTCTACTAAATAAATATAATTTGAAATGAGCTGTTCTACATTTTGAAGTGATTTTTCCAACTCATGTTTTAATCTGTCCAGCCAATTTTTTATATTTACATAGCCGCTCTCTTTACTTTTTGCAATAATTCTATTAAGCCTATCTATTTCTACCTTTAGCTTTCTATAATGTTCTGGCAGTTGTTGCAAGGAAACATTTGCCTTAAACATATCAAATATAGCCACTTTAGTCTTTTCAAAACCATTTTTGTAAGAACCCTTTTTTAATTCTTCAGGAATTTCAAACAACAAATGACTCCAAGAATAGTAGTTACTCAGTTCATCTTTGAAGAGCGAAACCATTTGGTCAACTTTACGAGCCCAGATATTCAACTTTTTGTCTTTATTCCTTTGGTTATCTCCAAGTAAGTCTAATGCTCTAACCCAAAGAGTTAAATCAAAATTATCTGCTTTATCAAAGCTAGAGGCAAAGTTTTCAAGTTGGTCAACATCATAGCTACTTCCATTTATCTCCTTATTACATAGATTAATCGTATCTTTTAATCCGTCAACATATACCTTTTCAATAAGAGGTCTGTTTAAATACTCAACAAGCCCCTCTTTCAATGTGATAAGATAGCATACAAAGTTTCCACTGTCTACAGTCGAGATATATCTAGGTCTTAATGTATCGAGAGTGCGTGTATCATACCAGTTATAAAGGTGACCATTCCACTTGTCCATCTTTTCAATGGTACTTACTGTCCGTTTTATTATCTTGTACATTTCATCGGTGCCTATATAACCAAAGTCCCTTGCACTTAGAGCCGCCAACATACCAAGCCCTATATTTGTCGGTGAAGTCCTGTGTGCAATTCCATTTGGCGGGTCTTCTTGATAGTTGTCCGGAGCCAAATAATTATTCCTATTGTCTACGAACTCTTCATAATATCTCCAAGTTTTTCTGGCCGTCACTCTAAGTTCGAGTAACTCTTCTCCACTCAAAGGCTCAATGGATTTTACCTTTTCCTGACTCACCTTAAAAGCTATATATGGTGAAACAAACCATGCTACGCATACTATCATAACCGGTATAGCCGATTGAGGTTTTAAAAATAATGCCAGTACAAAAACTATAACCGATTGAAAAACACCTATTTTCATCTTTATAATATAGCTTTTCAAAGAGTTCTTAAGTGCCTTTTCCGTATCTAGGGCAGTAACCCATTCGAGCATATTTCTTTTGGTTATACAAACCCTCGCCAATGTAATTGAAATTGCATTTACCATAAGATATGCCTGATAGGGTAAAAATACAAATTGCAATGTAATTTGTAAAAAGGCCGCTTTCAACCCGCAAATAACAGGTATATACCTTCTAGAAAGCATTACTCTAAGAGGTTTGTATACCAGATAGTCAAACCCCGATAAAACAAACGGAAAGTAGATAAATAGCAGAAGAAGCCCTATCCACATCAAAGTATTTCCGGGAAATATACTAAAGCCAAAAGCAGAAAGTAGCATAAGGGCAGGGGCAACAAGACTTCTTCTGAGATTGTCAATTATTTTCCATTTTGAGACAGCAGTTATAGGATTTTTTATCTTATTGCCTTTTTTATTCCTTATTCTACCACCAAGCCATTGTAATAACTGCCAATCTCCCCTCACCCAACGATGAAGTCTCATGGCATAGGAATTATACTTTGACGGATATCCGTCAATTAACTCAAGATCACTTACCAGACCCACTCTTATATATGAGCCTTCAAGTAAATCGTGGCTAAGTATGGTGTTTTCAGGTATTGCGTCTGCCAATACTTTTTGAAACACATCAATATCATATATACCTTTTCCTGTGAATATACCTTCTCCAAATAAATCCTGATAAACATCAGATACAGCACTAGCATAAGGATCTCTTCCTTCTTCACCGGCAAAAATCCTCGAAAACAGGGACTTATTTACACTTTCTATATCAAATCCTATTCTTGGTTGCATCAACCCATAACCTCTAACCACAATACCTTTTTCCTCGTCTATATGTGGTAAGTTTAATGGGTGTATCATAGTCCCAACAAGTTTCTTAGCAGTACCTAAAGGCAGTACAGTATCCGCATCTAGTGTAATAACATACTTCACCTTAGGCAAAAGAGATATATCCTTCGAAGTTATACTATAGCTTGTCTTTCTTGAACCTAAAAGCATATCGTTGAATTCCATGAGAGCTCCTCTTTTACGCTCCCAACCCATCCACTTTTTCTGTCTGTCATTAAACTGCCTATGTCTGTTAAAAAAATAGAAAATATCTTTTTCACCCTTAGAGTACTTCTTGTTTAGTTCACGGACCCTATCAATAGCTATTTTTATTATTTGGCTGTCACCAGGCATATCCTTACTGTCTGAATCCTTATAATCTCCCGCAAGGGCAAAGAACAAATTGTTTTCCCTATTTGAAAGATAGTATTTCTCAAGGTTGTCAATTAATTCCCTAGCCCTATTCTCATCGGGGAGCAATGCGGGAATAACTACCATGGTACTATACTCTTCGGGGATACCTTCTTTTAATTCAATCCTCGGGAAAAATGAAGGCTTGAATAAATGGTTCAGTATCCAGTTAATAAAGTTTACTGAAATATCAGTGGCAGGTATAAATAGTACTAAAATACCTATTAAAGCAAGTAGTGTATTATACTTTTGTGCTTCCCTAAATATATACTGGGCAATCAGTAAACTTATTAAAATAGTCAATATACCCACAGAACCGACATAGAAAATAAGAGGTCTACTTTTTATGAAATCCGTGCATATTTTACCAAAGGTTTTCTTAACTCCTATCTCCTCTCTAAGTTGATTAATACCTTCATCTATAATATAGTAACCCACATGGCATTCCTTACTGTAATTTGCATCGCTTAGATCTTCTTTATCTTCTAGTGCTCTTCTTGCAAGTTCAACTACCTTGCTAGCTACATGCTTTTCCGAAACATCAAATTCTAATGCTAATTGCTCCACTCTTTTCCTATAAATATTTTTTGATGATAGATCCATAATATTGTATATTCCACTTGGATCAGACCTTAGTATGCTCTCTAATTTGCTTAGCTCCTCAAAAACATTTACCCAATTACTTGAAGAAATATATTTAAGACTAATTATGCAGTTGCCTATTGACCCCTTTCTTGCAGTTTGCTCACTATGCTCTTTATGGGTAATGTAATCTATATTTGTACCATTTATATCAAGAATATCGTCAACTTGACGAAGAACATGGGCACAAGACCTTCCCATTTTTCTAAGTCTATAAGCTAAATGTTCAATAAAAGTGGAATTAATTTTGTACTCTCCCTTAAGTTCAGCTCTAATGGCTTGAATAAGCTTACCCGAGTCAATACCATTCTCACCTTTTGCAAAGGAAATTATATCTTCTACCTTGCGTCTTTGCTTTTGGGACTCTTCAATTGTCTGACATATATATCTGATATTTTCAATAAGTGCAAGCTTAAGCATTATAGCTAATGCCCACAGTTCCCTGCTCGCAAGAACCTTGTGGGATTGATAAGCATTAATATAATTGATGAGTATTTTTTCATCAATCCTGCCATCGGTATGTGATACAAGTTCAAGGGCAACGGTATATATCCTCGCATATCCTTTTAACGGACCGGAACGTAGCATTGGAAGCTTTGAGTAATACTCCTTGCTTAGATCTTTCCTCACACCCTTTACCTGCTCCTCAATAATATAAAAATTATCAAGAAGCCACTCAGCAGCAGGCGTTGTTCCAATTCCCTTCTGCATATCTTCATTTAAAGACTTATATATCGATAATATATACCGATAGTTTTCATTCATTCTTGGAACAGGCCAATTAAAAAGATTAAGCTTTTTAGAGACAGCATGATCGTAGGCTATCTCTATAGCATGAGCTTCAAGCTCATCAGCATTTAGTGAGGCATCCCTTATTTTAATTTTTTCCTCTTTTGATTTTAATTGTATTAGCCAAAAAGCAAAAACGAATAAAATCAGAACAGCAATTAAATATAAAATTATGTAATCATGCATCGCAGCTTACCAACTCCTGTTCGATATTTTAGAACTTTAGTAATACAAATTCTATTTTTTCAAAGTATTTTTATTATATGCGAAATAGAAATATTCAAACATTCCTCGTATTATTTTTCCCAAAAAGTTTGTTTTTACAATAAAATTAAAATTTGGGTACATGAAAGTATTCCCTTTTAATCAAAATAGGTCCAATAAAAACTCCAGGACATCGAGTCCCTCTGTTTTAACCTCTTTCACTTCATTCATAAAGAGGTTAAAAAAAAGAAAACCATAAATTTCAAGGTTTTCCTAATAAGTCAGGTTATTTATTATGCTTTATTTAGGCTCTTTTTAAACCCCAGCATAGGAATTTACAAAAATAGTTTTTATAAATCCCTATGCTAAAAAAAGTAGATAATGTATAAACCTGTTTTAGTGTCAACAGTACAACAATTTTAATTTTTTATTTATTGCTTCCTTCTGTACCTTAGTACTTCATATATTAAAAGACCTGCTGCTACCGATGCATTTAGCGATTCGCTTTTTCCCTCCATAGGTATCTTTACCAATTCATTTGAAATAGCCGAAACACTGTCACTAATTCCATTTGCCTCATTTCCAACAATAATTGCAATATTATCCTTGTAAGCTAAATCATAATAGCTTTTACTTCCGTTAAGATGTGCTGCACAAAGTGTTATGCCTTTGTCTTTTAGACTCTGAAGCGTTTGTAGTATATCTTCACAATAACAAATAGGTAGATGAAATATCGAACCCATGGTAGACCTTAATACTTTAGGGTTATATACATCAACACATCCTTTGGATACTATTACAGCAGTAGCACCAGCTGCATCTGCCGTTCTAATTATTGTACCCATATTCCCAGGATCCTGTATGGAATCTAAAACAACAAAAAAGTTTTTATTATCATAAACCTCTTCAATGTCTACTGACTTTTTACTCAGAACAGCAAGTATGCCCTGGGGGTTCTCAGTATCTGTAACCTCCATATAAAGCTTGTTTGGAACTGTATAAATATCACAGCAATTGCTTTCTTTTAACCGTTTAAGTATATCACTTCCACCTTTTGCCTCTGTCAGTTTATCCGATATAAGTATTTTAGCTATTACTTCTTTTTCCTTTATTGCTTCTTCAATAAATCTTATACCTTCAATAAAAAATAAACCTTTTTGCTCCCTATACTTCTTTTCTTTTAAAGCTTTTATTTCTTTAATCACTTGATTTTGTCCACTGCTTATAAAGTTCACTATATCACCTCAACCACAGTTTTAACTCTTTCACTTCATTTGAAACGGGAATAACAAAAAATATAAAACAGCCCTAATCTCCTTAACATTAAAAAAGAGCCTTAACGGCCCCTTCTATTAATTGTTTATTTTGCTGTTTTAACCTTCTCTGCAAGTTGTGCAAAAGAAGCTGGATCATTAACTGCCATTTCAGCTAACATCTTTCTGTTCAAAGATATGTTAGATTTCTTAAGTCCATTCATAAACTTACTATATGAAATTCCATTTATTCTTGCAGCAGCATTTATTCTAGCTATCCATAATTGTCTGAAATTTCTTTTCTTAGTTTTCCTATCTCTATATGCATAAACCAAAGACTTCATGACAGCCTGGTTTGCAATTCTAAAATTCTTACTTTTCATTCCAAAATAACCTTTAGCAAGCTTTAATACCTTCTTATGTCTTGCACGGGTTCTCATTGCACCTTTTACTCTTGACATAACTCTTTCCCTCCTTCTTACTTATATGGAATTAACATTTTAATAGTCGCTGCATCAGCATCCGATACAATCGTTGATTTTCTCAAGTTTCTTGTTCTCTTAGTAGTCTTCTTTGTCAAAATATGCCTCTTGAAAGCTTTTGCTCTCTTTACTTTTCCTGTACCAGTTAAACTAAATCTCTTTTTAGAAGAACTGTGAGTTTTTATTTTTGGCATCGTATGTTTCCTCCTTATCTAATCTATATTACAACTGTTTTGGGTTAATTATCATTATCATATTTCTACCTTCAAGTTTAGGTCTTCTTTCTACTGTTCCTATTTCTTCCACAGCCTTTGCAAACTTCTCAAGTACTTGTTGTCCTAGAGATGTATAATTCATCTCTCTTCCTCGGAACTTAACGCTAACCTTTACTTTGTCACCGTCTTTTAAGAATTTAATAGCATTTTTCAACTTAAACTCAAAATCATGGTCTTCAATAGAAGCAGACAATCTAATCTCTTTAACGCTAATTACCTTTTGATTCTTTCTAGCTTCCTTTTCCTTCTTAGCAAGCTCAAACATATACTTGCCGTAGTCCATTATTCTACAAACAGGCGGCGAAGCATGTGGAGCTATTTTAACCAGATCTAAGGATTTTGAATTAGCCAAAACCTGTGCGTCTTTTGAAGACATTATCCCAAGCATTGAGCCGTCCGCATCAATCAACCTAATTTCCTTATCCCTTATTTGCTCATTAATCATTAATTCGTTTTTGTTAATAAAAAACACCTCCGGGTAAATTTACAGTTTTGTGTTAACAAACGCAAAATAGTGGATCAAAGAACCGATCCACTTAACTACTAATAAGCAAAGTTAAAAATTTAACCTTAGACTATTAACCTTACCAGAAGCAACCCGTAAGGTGAGAAGTGGATGACTTCTTCTTTATTACACCGTTTTATCCTATCAGAAATTTTGCATAATGTCAATTACTTTTTTTATTTTGTTTATAATATAAATTGCAAGTTAAAGTGATATGATATCATAAAACTCAACAATCTATGTCATCAAAAACTACAGGTATCATCTCTTTGAACTTATTTAACAAAGGTATTGCAATCTCCCTCATCTGAGGATGAGATGCTTTAGCTACTCTCAGTTTAAAAAAATGTCTCCATTCTCTTAAGTTCATAGTCATAACAAGCTCTGTCTTGAGCGAATTAGGAAGAATACTCCTTGCCTCCTGTGGTGTCGCACCCGCTTCTAACAATTCCATATATTTTTGCTCTGTATATTCCATTACATTTTTCCAAATTTCATACTTCTTCTTTCCCTCTTCGGTAGAAGTATCCCAAAAACATGGCTCAATATATGTTATTTGATTTGAAAACTTGTCCTTACTGTAATTACAATATCTAGTGCTCTCCTGAGAATATGAGGCAATCCTATGTCTTACTATTTCGTGGGTTATACCTCTATCACATACTATTTTAACAGTAATGGAATAGTGCTCAATGACGGCCTCATGCCCATTTTTAATAATCTTTCTTACAAAATCCGCTGCAGAGTTGTCTGTGACCTTATCTTCACTTTTATAACATACCCTTCCTGCCTTTTCAATATGTTTTAGTATTTCTTCTCCATTAACATCTGACTCTATAACAAAATACGGCTTAATTACGATCATTAATCTCAGCTCCACTCCTATATTAGTTTATGTATTACCCTTTAAAATCTTATCATATATTTGGGCTAAATAATAGTAGTAGAAATGAAATATAAAACAACCAAAACTTTCTAAAAGTAAATGAAGTTTAGAATACTAAAAATAATGCATAGCTCTTTTTTCTGCAATAAAATAGTGTAAGGACGGCAGGATTTTTATAAATTCCTATACTCAATAAAAACTACGGGACATCGAGTGCCTACGTTTTTGCCTCTTTCACTTCGTTCGAAAGAAGCGGAACAAAGGGGGCTACGCCCCGTTTAAACCCCGCATGGTACACTTTTACACTTCTTTTGAAAGCCTTGCGTCTTCTGCGACTCAAGGTTTTATTTTTTTAGAAAATCAATGCACTTTCTTAGAAAAGAACAAAAGAAGGCATAATTAATTTGACTTCTCTTCATTCCATAAGATTATTTGGCTTTAGTTTCTACTTCCTCAACAATTCTATTAATAAAATCATTTAAAGCCATAGCTCCAAGGTCGCCATCCTTCCTTGATCTTACTGCAACCGCTCTGTTTTCAAGCTCTTTATCACCTATAACCAGCATATAAGGTGTCTTCTCAAGTTGAGCTTCTCTGATTTTGTAACCAATCTTCTCATTCCTCAAATCCACCTCAACCCTTATGCCTTTTGACTCTAAAGCAGCTTTAACCTCATTGGTAAACTGATGATGCTTATCTACCAAAGGAAGCACCTTTACCTGAATAGGTGAAAGCCATGTAGGGAAAGCACCGGCAAAATGTTCTGTGAGAATTGCAATAAACCTCTCGATACTTCCAAATACAACTCTATGAATCATAACGGGTCGATGCTTTTCACCGTCTGCACCCACATAGTTTAAATCAAATTTCTGAGGCATTTGGAAATCAAGTTGTATAGTTCCACATTGCCATGTACGACCTATTGAATCCTCAAGATGGAAGTCAATTTTGGGTCCATAGAATGCACCATCGCCTTCATTTATCTTATAAGTCATTTTTCTTGCATCTAAAGCATCCTTCAGAGCATTCGTAGCCATCTCCCACTGTTCGAGAGAGCCCATAGAATCATCTGGACGTGTAGAGAGTTCTACATGATACTTAAAGCCAAACACATTGTAGAAATCATCTATAAGATTTATAACTCCCAAAACCTCATCCTTTATTTGATCAGGAGTCATAAATATATGAGCATCATCCTGGGTAAAGCATCTTACCCTCATCAAACCATGCAAGGCACCAGATAATTCGTGTCTGTGAACTAGCCCCAATTCTGCCAATCTCTGCGGCAAATCCCTATAGGAGTGTAGTTTTCTCTTATATACAAGCATTCCTCCCGGACAGTTCATTGGCTTTATAGCAAAATCGCCTTCATCTATCTTGGTAAAATACATATTTTCCTTATAATGATCCCAGTGACCTGAACGATGCCATAAGTCTTCATTCAATATTATGGGAGTTCTAATCTCTTGATAACCTCTTGCTTCATGCTCTTTCCTCCAATAATTCTCAAGAAGATTTCTAAGCATCATTCCTTTAGGCATAAAGAATGGAAATCCAGGACCTTCTTCATATATATCAAACAAGTCAAGTTCTTTCCCAAGCTTTCTATGATCTCTCTTCTTTGCTTCCTCTAGTCTAAAGAGATATTCATCTAGATCACTCTTTTTAGAAAATGCAGTCCCGTAAATTCTCTGTAGCATTTTATTTTTTTCATTACCTCTCCAATATGCACCTGCAACGGATAAAAGCTTGAACGCCTTTATCTTACCTGTAGCTTCAACATGAGGACCTGCACAAAGATCTACGAAATCTCCCTGTTTGTAGAAGGAGATTATCTCGCCTTCAGGCAAATCCCGGATTAGTTCTACCTTGTAGGGTTCGCCCTTCTCTTCCATGAGTTTTATAGCTTCATCCCTTGGAAGAGTGAACTTCTCAAGCTTTAAGTTCTCTTTTACTATTCTTTTCATCTCTTGCTCAATCTGAGCTAGTTCTTCAACGGAAAAAGGCTTCTCCACATCAAAATCGTAGTAATACCCATTGTCAATTGCCGGTCCTATCGCAAGCTTTACATTAGGATAAAGATTTTTTACAGCCTGTGCCAAAATATGAGATGCAGTATGCCTGTACGCATGCTTTCCTCCGTCATCATCAAAGGTAAGCAGACTCAACTTGCAATCTCCATTAAGCTCATATCCAATATCTTCTACTTTTCCGTCAACCTCTCCGGCTAATGCCACCCTTGCAAGTCCTGCACTAATGCTTTCAGCAACTTCTTTAATGCTAATACCCTTATTATATTCTTTCACACTTCCATCCTTCAATGTTACTTTGATCATATTCACCATTCCTTTCAAAAATAATAAAAGTTCTAAGATTTAAAAATAAAAAAACCCCCATCCCCTGAAAAGGGACGAGAGTCTTGTTCCCGTGGTTCCACCCTAATTTATACTCGTTATGATTATAACGTAATCAACGTTCCAGCTCAGAGGTGGTCTTCGATTGATCTTCCTTGAAAGTACTCACAGCCTAGATACTTTCTCTCTTAAAGGTCTTTATCAATTTACTCTTCTCGTCATAGCTAGATTATCTTTTAGGTATTTATAAAATAACCTATTCAATATTTAGGTCGCAAAGCACATAACCAAAGCCTAAAAATTTCGAAATACATAAAAACTTCTTGCAAACTCTTCCTATACTAAGCGAAATATAAACAATGCTTCGATAATAGATATAGGATCTAGAACTCAAAATAAAAATGAATCTTATACTATAAATACTGAATGCTAGAGTTCTGAATTTTCACGCATATGTCACTATATTATATAAATTATATATAAATAAGCTTTTATTGTCAACGTGGATTAAATTTTGAGTTTCCCCAAATTTAGTAACAAAAAACTGAGGGATCTTTGAGCTTAAAGGCTTTGAAAATATCAAGTTGTTGTGATGGAGGTGGTTTTT
>JGI24712J26585_10000402_pt1 | contig 37113 bp, 29 predicted proteins | sample BioPla3DNA2_FD_26585 | JGI IMG/M metagenome (IMG submission 26585)
AAGTGCGGTTCTTCGACTGAACTTTAGTGCTAAAATCCGCCACTACGCAAAGCCGCGAACCGTTATAGGCAAGCAGTAAAAAACGACAGTATATGAAAACAGTTTTAATTTTGACAATAGCACTCCTCACACAAGTAAATTATTGTTATTCGCAGTGGATTCAAACCGATGGGCCATATGGCAGCACAAATGTTATAGCCATAGTTGAAGATGATTCATTGTTATTAACTTCTACAAATTGTGGATACTTTTCTAAAAATCAAATTTCTGACAATTGGACATTGAATTCAACATTAAGTTTTTCATGTTATACAAAAAAGGGCGACAGCTTATTTGTTGGAAGCATGTATGGGGGCGTACAATTAATTGACTTAACCAACCCCAATAATCCTATTGTAAATATAAATTCAATACCAGCTAATTCATTGGCTAATTCTGACTCCTGTCTATATTTAGGTAATGAAACACAAGGCTTTTTAAAATCAAATGACTATGGTAATACATGGAATTCTTATAATATCGGATTACCTACTGATACCCTTTGGAATCCATGGATAGGGACATATTATCAAACTAAAGTGACGGATATTGAAGTGTTAAGCAACTATATTTTCTGTGGCACAAAAAAAGGTGTGTATAAAAATAATACAAATCTTAATAATTGGATAAGTGTAAATTCAGGTCTTCCATTATCTGTTGTGACATTCGTAAAAGAATTTAATGATACCTTATACACAGCAATCTCAAACAGCTTATACAGAAGTGCGGATTATGGAAATAGCTGGAATTTGGTTTACACGGCTCCTTCAAATATTTCAACAATACTGGCTTATAATTTTGGCATGTACATTGGCACAACCGGTAATGGTGTTTACTATTCTTTAGATAATTGTGTCCATTGGAGTTCATTAAATGTAGGGTTGTCTGATTTAAAAATAAACGTACTTGCAAACTATGACTCCACATTGCTTTGCGGAACGAATACAGACGGTGTCTTTTGTTTTCAAAGTTGCCAATGGCATAAAAATGAGCTGGGAATGATATGTTCATCAATAAGGTCAATGGCTGTAACTAACAACAACATAATTTCAAATGACGAAAGCAAAGTATATAAGCTTAATTTAAATGGAAACTGGATAGATATTTCTCCGGTTGTTACTTACGAAATGTTTGGTTCTTTAGCTTCGATGCACGACACGGTCTTCCTTTCAGTTGAATATAATACCCCGTCATGGCCATATGATAATCCCTTTATCGTTTTTAGTTCAGACAATGGTATTACCTGGAATAACTTATTCACTCCCGTTCCGTTTGCCCGTGACGATCCTTATCGGATTTACTGTAAAAATGGTAGGCTTTATGCCTATGAAGATGAAAAAATGTGCTATACTGACAATTTAGGATTAAGTTGGACGGACATCAGTCTTCCTTCGCAATATTGTAATATGTTTAACGATTTTATTATAAATAACGCTATTCCTTACGCAGCGGCATGTGGCAATGGACAGCTTATAATGCTTGATAATACACAAAATTGGGTGTTGTCAAATAATGGATTACCCATAGGAGAACCACTTGCTCTAGCCAATTGCGATAGTGCGTTATTTACGTATATTAGTGTTCATGGGATGTATGTTAGCTTTGACAACGGAAACAATTGGACTTATGCAAATAATGGGTTAGTTACAAATTATTCGATTCGCGACTTTGCAAACAGCGGTTCTAATCTATTTGTAACTAGTGATTATGGGGTTTTCGCTACAAATGATTTTGGCCAGAATTGGGTTGCAATTAATAATGGGTTAAAGAATTTAAACACAAGTTCAATAAAGATTTTAAATGACACTTTGTACGTTGGAACATATGGAAATGGAATTTGGAAACATAGCATTGCTGATTTTCATTTGAATGTTCAAGAATATCAACAATTTGATAAATCATTAAAAATTTATCCTAACCCAGCTTCTGATTATATTCATGTTGCGACTAATTCTAATAATGCAAGATTTAAAATTACAGATATGATTGGAAAAGAAGTAATGTCAGGAAGCTTAAATTCAAGTAATGAAATTAATATTTCTGGAATAAAATGTGGAGCATATATTGTGTTTATTCAGTTTGACAAAAAAGTTCAGACAACAAAATTATTAATTAACAGATGAAAAACTGCCAGCCTATAACACGGGTTTTGCGTCAGGTGGGGTGAGTTGCAAATTTAAAGTTTTGTACCTCGCATCTGTTATAGCCAATGCTTAAAAAAAGATTATAAACAACTTAATATGAATTGCTATGACTAAAAAAACAATTATTCAATTTGTATCTCAAAGATCAATTCAGAGAAAACCTTATCTCATAATGACGATTTTCCTTGGAGTTATTTTGATGGCATGTAATATGAAGAACGGACAGCGAGAAAACCAAACAAGTTACCTCGATAATAGAGAAAGTTTAAAACTTGAACAAAAAAATATTCAAAACTTTTTTAATCAGCAAGGCTTAGAAATAACTGTTGAGCAAACTAAAAATATTGCACCCTATCGAATTTTTCTGCATGACTTCACTGCTACTGAAAATCAAATAAGACAAATAATTGAAATATTAGAGCTTGACAGTGTGACTCAAAAAGAATTCGATGAAATTCATTCGGACGAATTTAGCAATGCAGACTATAATATTTATAGTTCAATAGGAAAAAATTATCTGAAAGATTCGATAACATGGTTTTACAAGGGGGAAGGAAATAATAAAAAGGCTCAAACAGAATTAAAAGTAAGCAAGGTTTATCTATACTATAATTTAAAAACAAAAAAAGCGTGCTTTCAGGTATATCACGGATGGGGATAAGATATGAAACTGAAAATAATAAACTTACGTCAAGACAGGACTGTCTGTAACACGGGTTTTGCGTCAGGCGTGGTGGCTTGCAAACCTGGACCTTTGTGCTTCGTATCAAGTTTAGTGCAGGTTGACAGTTTTGTGCTCCGAAACCCACCCGAACGCAAAGCCCGAAAACGTTAACATTAATAATCATAACTAAAAAATATAGGAGATTAAGAAATGAAAACACTTAAAAAAATCAATTCGCCGATTGTGATTGTTATTTTTAGTCTGTTTACACTAGTCGCATGTTCACAGGCTGAAAATACAGTTGAAGAAGTAGCTAAAGAGGTGTTGGAAGCGTATAAAAACAAAGACGTTGAATTGCTTAAGAAGAATGCCTCAGGAATTATGAAACATGCTATCTCGAAAAGTTATTTCGAAGATAAAAGCGTACAAAAAGATGCAAAAGCTATTGATGAATGGGATGGCACTATAAAAGAGGTACGCTACGAAATTGAAAATATGATGGGTAAAAAAATGGTTTTAGCTACAGCATATTACGCTGATGCGGAACCAGACCAAATTTATGCAGTCCTTTTATCAAGCTTAGATAATGGAAAAAGCTGGGTTTTTGTGGGTAGTGGCTTAGGCGGTTTAACAAAAGAAGAATTTGAACAATTGAGCAAAACCATACCCGTTGATGAAACGAAAAAAGAATCAAAAACAGAAACAAACTTCTCAGTTGAGTTGGCAAATGGTGATACTTTTGATAAAGTGAGTGAAGCAAAAATAGTTGAATGTATCAACAGCCTTGATGAAGATAATTTCTTTATTATTCTGAATAACAAAGAAGATTTTATTCAAGCTGCCTTTTCCGATGGTAATTTTGATATTCAGTATAAAGAAAATGGGAAACAATTTTCTGCTGAAAAGGTACTCTCAAAAGAGGCAACAATCCAATTGTTTAAAGATTACTATCAAGGAAAAGATGATTGGAAAAAAGAAATTGTTTGGGTGGACTTTTAGTAAATCAAGATAATATTGATAAAGCAGACTCTGACCTTAATCATGTTCAAATTGAGATTAATGAAAGTGCAAAAAAGGGAATTATGGATTGGACTATTCATTTGTGCCCGACACGGATTTTAGTATAGTAAATGAGATCAAAAACAGAATACAAGTTGACGACTTAATTTGAACACGAGATTGGTCTGGAAATTATTTTTTAGGGCGAATTTTAAGTGATTGGTATTATGACACAGACGAAGACTGTTCAAAAGCTGACATCGTAAATGTTCGCAAATGCGAATGGCATAAAATCGGAACAGAAGAAGCAGTTCCAGGAAAAGTTGTTAGCAGTTTTAGACCAGCAAGGACAGTTCAAGTAATTGACGATGATACAGTGTATTATTTCTCACAAATCGCATACAATCAAAAAGTAGGAAAATCATTTTACGAAGTTGACAACTTAGCTGGAGAAGATATTTTTTAACTATTATCAACTGACAGTTGCGAAGATGCTTTGGCAATTTATTTACAAGTTAAGCAAGACTATCACATTATTCCAAGTTCATGCAAAGACGACACAATGACTTACGAATTTGAACTTAAACACAGACAAACAGAAAAGAGTGCGGTTGTGCAAGTAAAAAGCGGTTGGACACCTTTAAACATTGACGATTACGACAAACTTGACACTGACATTTTTTTATTTGCTACATCGGGGCAATATCACGGAACACCAAAACCAAATATCAAAACTGTTGACCCAGACGAAATCCGAAAATTTTTATATGAACAAACACACTTACTACCCGAAAAAATGAAGGTATGGATAGAACTAACGAGATAATAAAACCTGCCTGTAACACGGGTTTTGCGTCAGGCGGGTGACGTGCAAACAAGGAAGTTTGTATTCCACACCGCGTTCGTCTTGTTTTGACAGGACTTCGTCCCGCCAACCCGCCCGAACGCAAATCCCCATCCGTTAATAGCTAATTTTTCAGACATTGGTTTTAAATTGCTGCAATCTTTAAATTTTCTTGCATTTAAACTTAATAGTAGTAAAACTTCCTGTCATACCTGCTTCCATAGTTCCATCAGTTTTGGTTATTGATATAATTTCATAACTGTAATTCTCCTCACCTTCAATAAAAGTCATTATGATGTTACCCTGAATTGTGTATGTACCATTTCCAGTAGCAAAAAATCCTTCACTTGAATAAGCTCCACCACTACTAAAGGTGGCAGATGTGTATCCGATTGACGTTGAATATGGTGGTTGTGTAATATCTACCATCACACTATCGCGTTCGATATGTGTTACTTGCCACGTTCCTACGATTAACTTGGAATAATTGATTTCCTCTTTGGGTTTTTCTTTTTCGCACGAAATAAAAGTGCTTACTGTTAAAACACCCACTAAAATCAATAAAAACCTCTGCATATCTTTGACTTTTTTAATCGTTTTTTCTATAAGGATAAAAACGACTGAACAAATCATTATTCACAATTATAAGGCTATAATCATGAATATCGAAGTGACCAATCCTACTCTTTTTCAGTATCAGCCTCTTCACGTATCCTCTTAATATTCTTACGGTGCAATCTGAAATAATATATCGCCATTAATGCCAACATTGCGGGAATAAAAACTGCTTGTATAATATAAGAGTTCGGCAGTGACATACCCATCTCTTTTAGCCTTACAACCATGTATAAACCTATATTAAACGACACCAATAGTATCATTACTATCGCAATAATAAATTGGCGAGCATATTTCTGCTCACGTGCTATTTGACTTTTTACTTCTTGATTTACAAACATTTGACTATTATATTTTTATTGTTTTTTCACTACTTAACTCTTAACAAGTTATTCTGATACCGTTTTTTCTGTTTTATCCCCTCCAAACCAAGTATTAAATCCGCGTTGTGCCTCTTTTTTAACGTAAGAAAAGCGTAGCAAGATCACTACTATAAGAATTAATATCGAGATGATGAAAGATCGTTCGGTGGGCGAAAGCTTTTTCCAAGTATCATTGAAAAATTTACCTATTCTTCGCATATTAAACTAACTATTTTATACTTCGATATTTTTATCCTAACTATTAATGAAAGTTTTACTTTTCAATTCTAATTCTCGCATCAACAGCAACAATTTTATCACCTTTACCTAACAATGGATTTAAGTCCATTTCAAATATCTCTGGTGCTACCTGACACAAGGCTCCTACTCGTGCAATAATATTTGCAAATTTAGTTTCGCTGATTGGATCCTGACCGCGCACACCTTTAAAAATTTGGTAACTGCGAAGCCTTCTAATCATTCCGAGAGCATCTTTTTCAGTAACTGGTGTGATATCACTTTGAACATCTTTCAATACCTCAATAAAAATACCTCCCATACCACATAAAACCATATGTCCAAACTTATCTTCACGTTTAGCACCGACAAAAAGTTCGGTTCCGCTTAACATCGGCTGAATAAGGATTGCCGTGGTATCTTTAATTTTAATCATTCTGTCGAACTCGGCTTGTACAGTCTCAACGTTCTTAACATCTAGAACAACACCGCCAACATCTGACTTGTGTACAGGTCCCACAACTTTCATAACCACCGGGAATCCAAGCTCTGCGGCTTTTTTACCGGCATCATCGCGATTTGTTACAACAGCCTCACCTGCACGTGCAATGCCTGCGGCATCGAGGAGTTTCTGAACATCGGCTGGTGACAAATAACCGTTATCGGCTTTATCGACAACTGCTCTAATAGCTTTTTTGTCAACCGCAATGCCTTTATCTTCTTCGGCTTGTGGTTTTGGTGTATTATAAACTTTACACAGGGCGTTACCAAAAGTTACCTCTTCGGGGAAGTTAATACAACCTTTTGCAATAAACGCATCTATCTCCTCTTTTACATTAACGACAGATGGCAATATCGGGTAAATAGGTTTTTTGCATGTTTGCATTTTTTTATACAACACGTCATACACATCGTGAACGGGGAATAGTCCGGGACTTCCAAATATTACAGCCATTGCATCGATATTGTCGAAATCGTTTTCGCATGCGTCAAGTATATATCCTAACTGTTCGGCTGTTCCTGTTGCCAGAAAGTCAATTGGGTTAGCTACAGATGACCCTCCAAACAGTTTTGAAAGCAACTCGTCAGCTTTCTTTCCCTCGATATGAGGAACTTCCAAACCGCCATTACTCAACGCATCGGTTAGCATAACTGCCGGACCTCCTGCGTGTGTGATGATTGCAATGTTTTTGCCTTTTGGTTCAGGGTGCATAAAAACAGACGCAACAGTAACCAACTCCTCTCGTCCATTGCAGCGAACTATTCCTGCTTTACGGAAAAGTGATTCTACTGCTAAATCGCTACTTGCTAAAGCTCCTGTATGAGACGAAGCTGCGCGGCTTCCCGCTTCTGAGCCTCCCGATTTTATTGCAGCAATCTTACAACCCTTTCTCACTAAAGAAGATGCGTGTTTTAGCAATACATCAGGTTTGTCGATACTTTCGACATAAAGCAGTTTTACTTTCGATGATTTGCCCTCAACGTATGTTTCGTCAAGGTATTTGATTACATCTTCCACTCCTATTTGAGCAGAGTTTCCAACAGAATACACACTATTGAATTTCAACCCTTTAGGTACACCCGATTCTATAATAAATACGGAAGTTGCACCTGAACCAGAAATAAAATCAACTCCTTGTGGGTCGAGTTTTGGAATAGGTGTGGTGAAATTTCCGCAGTAGTTTGTGTTCAACAGACCAACGCAGTTTGGACCTATTAGACTCCCGCCTACCTTGTCGATAACTTCAACTATCTTCTTTTCTAATATTGCGCCTTGTTCGTTTTCCTCACTAAATCCAGCTGAGAGGATAATAAAACCGCGCGTCCCTTTTTCATTAGCCAATACCTCAACAGAGCTAAGGCAAAATTTAGCTGCTATAGCAAGAATTGCCAAATCGACTTGCGGTAAATCTTTAACATCTCGAAAAGATTTGACCCCTTGTACGCTATCCATCTTAGGATTAACAACATAAACGTCACCTTTAAAGTTACTTTCAATCAAGTTTTTTAAAACCTTACCGCCGGGTTTATAAACGTCGTCAGAGCCTCCTATTACCACAATGCTCTTGGGGTTAAGTAGTTTTTCGTGTATCATAATGTATTTTTTAATTTTTGCAGAAAATTTTTGTTTTACAAAGATAAAAAAATGGATTGAAACTGACTGCCTTTTATTTTAACTTATGACGTGAAAAGATCTTCGGATTGCGAATTTCACTTAGACTCCGCTCAGCGACCAAGTATACCGCCTTGCTCCTTTTACCTTTCAAAACAACTCATAATTAAAAAGGGCTATCCGCTTTTACAGACAGCCCCTTTATTATTGAAAATTACAATATGTTTTAAAACAGTTTATCAATCAACTTATCATCAGCAAACTGTGGGATAGTAACCTTTAACAGAGGCTGTTGCTTCATTGCGCGTTTAATTGCAAACACGGCTCCTTCGTTTCTTGCCCAGCTGCGACGGGATATACCATTATTAACATCCCAAAACAGCATTGATTTCAGACGTCTGTTGGCATCGTCTGAACCGTCTAAAAGCATACCAAAACCACCATTTATAACTTCGCCCCAACCTACTCCACCACCGTTATGTATTGATACCCAAGTAGCTCCTCGGAACGAGTCGCCAATAACGTTTTGAATAGCCATATCGGCAGTATATCTCGAACCGTCGTAAATATTTGATGTTTCGCGATATGGCGAGTCCGTTCCGGAGACATCGTGGTGGTCGCGCCCGAGAACAACGGGACCTATCTCGCCAGCCTTAATTGCTTTGTTGAAAGCTTCGGCAATGCGAATACGCCCTTCACTGTCGGCATATAAAATACGCGCTTGCGAACCAACTACTAACTTGTTTTGTTTTGCTCCATGTATCCACTGGATATTATCAGCCATTTGTTGCGATATTTCATTGGGAGAAGTTTTGCGTAAATCGTCAAGCACCTTGGCTGCTATTTGGTCGGTTTTATCTAAATCGCTCGCTTTTCCGCTACAGCACACCCAACGGAATGGACCAAAACCGTAATCAAAACACATTGGTCCCATAATATCCTGAACATAAGAGGGATAGCGGAAATTTATTCCATCTTCAGCCATAACATCGGCACCTGCACGGCTTGCCATTAATAAAAACGCATTGCCATAATCGAACCAATAAGTCCCTTTAGCTGTATGTTTATTTATAGCAGCAGCGTGTCGGCGTAGCGACTCGAATACTTTCTCTTTAAACTTTTCGGGGTTTTTAGCCATCATCTCGTTCGACTCTTCCAATGTCAAGCCTATCGGATAATATCCGCCCGCATAAGGATTGTGCAACGAGGTTTGGTCGCTACCCAAATCAATATAAATATTCTCTTTATCAAAACGTTCCCAAACATCAACCACATTGCCTTGATATGCAATAGAGACAACCTCTTTGTTCTCTTTTGCTTTGCGTACACGAGCAACCAAAGTGTCCAAGTTGTCGATTACTTCGTCAACCCAACCTTGAGAATGTCGCGTGTGTACGGCTTTGGGGTTAATTTCTGCCGTAACCGATATTACTCCTGCAATATTTCCTGCTTTTGGCTGAGCGCCGCTCATGCCACCTAAACCACTTGTAACGAACAACTTGCCAGCTAGTGATTCGTTATTTTTTGCAATTTTTCTACCTGCGTTAAGAACTGTGATTGTGGTTCCGTGAACAATTCCTTGCGGTCCAATGTACATATACGAACCTGCTGTCATTTGTCCATACTGAGTAACTCCAAGTGCATTATATCTTTCCCAATCATCTGGTTTTGAATAGTTTGGAATCATCATGCCATTAGAGACTACAACACGTGGAGCATCTTTGTGCGATGGAAATAACCCCATTGGGTGTCCCGAATACATAACTAAAGTTTGCTCGTCTGTCATCTCGGCTAAGTACTTCATTGTAAGCAAGTATTGAGCCCAGTTTTGAAATACTGCTCCATTACCGCCATAAGTAATTAATTCACAGGGGTGTTGAGCCACAGCATGATCTAAGTTGTTTTGTATCATCAACATAATGGCTTTTGCTTGCAAACTTTTTCCTGGATACTCCTCAATTGGTCGAGCATACATCTTATAATCAGGCATAAACCTGTACATATAGATACGTCCGTACTTTGCAAGTTCGTCGGCAAATTCGGGAGCCAAAATTGCATGATGTTTTGGGTTGAAATATCGTAAAGCATTCCTTATAGCAAGTTTTTTTTCCTCCTTAGTTAAGATTTCTTTGCGCTTAGGAGCGTGATTAATAGTCGGATCATACGGTTTTGGCGAAGGCAACTCACTGGGAATTCCTTCAAGAATTTGTTCTTTGAATGATTTAGTCTTCATATGATATATATTTTAATTTTCGAAATACAAATTTACAAAAAATATTGCTTGTTTTTAATGAGAGGAATATAAGTTATAAGCTAAAGGTGATTAAGAATTTGTCGAAAATCATTTAATCTGTACTCAACATTTACGATAAATGTGATTTGATAATTGCTTAATATTTTATATTTTAGTGTGCTAAACCTGATACCATCTAACAACTAAAAACATGACAAACCGGATAAATATTAAATTATATATTTTTCTGTTTCTTATATTTAATTGTTTTAGTTTACTTTCTGCAAATCGGCAAGTTATAACTGTTGGGATTCAAGCTGATGCACCTCCTTTCGAATATATATCAAACGAAAAAACTATTGGATTTAATATTGATATCTTAAACGCTATTAGCAAACGTTTGCCAGTTGAATTTAAATTTGTCCAAAAAAGCTACTCGCAACTGAAAAGTGATTTAATGAGCGATAAAACAGATATGATTCTTATGATGTATAAATCAGATGAGAATCTCTCTAATTTTCAATTATCTAAAACATACAACAAACTGTCGATTTCGGTTTTTCACCATGCAAGCATCTCATTTGCAAACACTCCAATTGACCAATACGAACTATTGACTGATATACCTGAAATTTATGAATTAATAAATAAATCGTTGGTTGGCAATTGTGTAGTAGTTTCAGAAAAGATAAGACGCAGTTTTTTTTCAAAGCAAACAGACAACGATACCACTTTCTTTATATTGCCTGAAAAAACAGGATTACACCTGATTGAAAAAAACGGTCTGCAAAATATATGGAGTTACCCAGTAAGTAATTTAAGTATTGAATACGGCTTTGGATTTAATAAAAACAATGACTCTTTGTTTATGTCAATAAATGAAAGTCTCGAATATTTATTAAACTCGGACGAATACATCGCTATTCAACAAAAGTGGTTTGGTTATGTTGATCCAAATATCGCATTAAAACCAACGTCTTTAAATCCAATATATAAGTATCTTTTTATAATTTCTGTAGTTTTATTTGTCATTGTTGCATACACAATGTTTAAACAAAATAAAAAACTAAAAAACAGACTAAAAACAGAGATACAAAATAAAATAGAAGCCGAAAACAACTTAGATGAAATAGAGTGTTACTTGAACCAAACCATTGACGCAATAAACCACCCACTTTTTATACAAAATTCAAACGGAGAGTTTATTCTTTTTAACAATACTTTTGTTAACTTAATTGGCTTAATTAAAGATGATTGCACCAACGATAAAATAAATGAAGCTCTAAAAAGAGACGATCAACTAAAAAAACTATTACTAGCAGAAAATGAAACATCTGCAAAACAGAAAGTTATAAGCGCAAATGGACAGTTACATATTTTTGAGATTAGCAAAACCACGTTTCAAAAACCTGATAATCAATCAATATTATTAACATTTGCTCTCGACATCACAAAAAGAGACAGGGCGGAAAGAAGACTTGAACACGAAAGTGCATTGCTCTCTTCAATTATTAACTCTATACCTGACTACATTTTCTACAAAGACAACCTGTTAAGATATATCGGTGCAAATACCGCATTTAAAAAGCACTACAATCTTTCTGACGAGGAGCTTATAGGAAAAACAGACTTTGAGCTTTTCGATATCAAACAAGCCATTGATTATCACAAAAACAACAAGAAGATTATAGAAAGCAACGAACCAATACGGTTTGAAAGGTGGGTAATATTACCAAACGGGAAAAGTGCCCTTTTAGATACGTTGGTTGTTCCGTTTCACAATATTGACGGTGAGACATTGGGAATTGTAGGAATTAGTAGAGATGTTACACGTCAATATGAAATTCAAAAGGAGCTAAAAAACGCTAAAACTAAAGCTGAAGAAGGGGACAGACTTAAAACCATGTTTTTAACTAATATCAGTCACGAAATCAGATCAGCTTTGAACTCAATTATAGGGTTTAGTGATCTGTTACTCGACCCGGAGCTCTCATTAAGTCAAAAAGAGAACTTTGTAGAGATGATTAGAAGTAGCAGCAACTCATTGATACAACTTATTGATAACATAATTAATCTATCTGCAATCGAGTCGGGACAAGTTGTTATTAATCAGTCGGAAACGAAATTGTCTATTATTTTCGATGATTTGACTAGTCACTACGAAAAAATCATAGAAGACCCAATTTTCAATGATGTAAAATTAGTCAACAAATATACAGTCACTGAAGAAGAGCCTTCATACTACATAGATGGTTTCAGAACTAAACAGATACTTTCAAATTTAATTGAAACTTCCATAAAACTAACACGCAAAGGAAAAATACTTATTGGTGCTGATATCAAAGAGAAATATATTGAGTTTTTTATCGATAACCGTAATGCAATTATTGACAGATTTTTACTCGAAGATATTTTCCAAACAAGCGAGTTTAACGAAGGAATTGAAAATTACAGCAGCTTGGACTTAAACATTATAATCACTCAAGGGCTGATAAATGCAATGAAGGGCGATTTTTCAATAAACAGAAGCAAAACCGATACCGGCATTAAGTTATCATTTACTATTCCTATCGATCAAAGCAAACAAAAAGCTACTGAAGATTATCTAAATAACGATAACAATGATCTGAGTAACAAAACTATTTTAATTGCTGAAGACGACGAAAACAACTACTTATTTATCGAAGAAGTACTACGTAAAACAAAAATAAAAACCATTTGGGCATTAAACGGTAAAGAAGCTTTAGAGCATATTTTGACAAATAAAGATATAGATATTGTTTTAATGGATATCAGAATGCCTGTCATGGATGGCTACACCGCTACTCGCGAAATCAAAAAAATACGTCCTGATATTCCTATTATTGTACAAACGGCATATGCAGCTGAAGAGGAAAAATCGAAAAGCTTTGAAGCAGGATGTAATGCCTATCTTGCCAAGCCAATAAGCTCGATGGCATTATTAAAAACAATCTCAGAATTCTTATAGATATGGACATTGGTTTAACAGCTCGTGCAATATTGTTCTACTTTTATCAAAGAAGTTTGCAGGATAAAAGCATTGGGGTTACAGAATTAGCAAACATTTTAGAAACATCGAAAGCAAATATTACACAAGTAAACAAAACTCTTGCTGAAGCTGGTTATATTGATTATCAACCATATAAACCTATATCACTTACAAGCAGCGGACAACAAAGAGCCGAAAAAATTTACAAAAGAATACTGTTAATTGAAAGCTATCTGTTTAAAACTTTAGCTATGCCATTTTATCAGTGTCGTTCAGAGGCATTCTCATGGGAAACAGCAATTTTCGAGTCAACGATACAAACCATTAACCAAAAAATTGATATTAATATAGGATTAACTGGGGATATTATTCCAGGCAAAAACAACCTGTTAAAACCAACTAAATCATTAAAGTCCGCTGATATTGGCAATATTCTTACAGTATTGGCATTTCGCGATCTTGACTCAATAAACAATGTATTTTTAGATGAGCTGTCTTTTATATATCTGAATACCATTGTTTTAAAAGCAAAAGTTTCAGACACAATAGCTATTTTTTGCAACGAAAGGAAAATAATCCTCCCCTACGATGTGGCTTCAAAAATCATTGTGGAATAACAAAACAGTCTATTTAAGCACATTTTTCACAAGATGCTCAGCAATCCAAACGGCGTTTGTGGCAGCTCCTATTCTTAAATTATCAGCTACAATCCACATATTTAGTGACCTCGGGTATGAGTCATCACGGCGAATACGCCCCACATAAACCTTATCAGTTCCTGCAGATATTAAAGGCATTGGATACTCATTCTTCTGTGGATTATCGAGTACAACAACCTCAGGAGCGTTTTGTAAAAGACGCACAACTTCATCAATATCAAACTCTTTGTTAAAGGTTATGTTTACACTTTCGGAGTGTCCGCCTGTTGTTGGAACACGAACGGCAGTTGCAGTTATTGCTATTGAAGCGTCGTTAAAAATTTTTCTTGTTTCATTTACCAATTTCATCTCCTCTTTTGTATAGCCGTTGTCGGTAAATGAATCGCAATGCGGTATTACGTTGCCATCTATTTTGTAGTGATATACCATCTCTCCCTCTATTCCGTTTCTCTCGTTCTCCATCTGCTTTACAGCTTTTACTCCGGTACCTGTAACAGATTGATATGTAGATATAACCATACGCTTAATTCCATACGCCTTATGCAATGGAGCAATTGCCATAACCAACTGTATAGTACTACAGTTAGGGTTTGATATAATTTTCTGGTCTCCATTTAATATATCTCCATTTACAGAAGGAACAACAAGTGGCACATTGCTCTCCATTCTCCAAGCCGACGAATTGTCAATAACTGTAATACCTGCTTGCGCAAATTTTGGTGCCCACTCTTTAGAAACAGTTCCACCAGCAGAAAAAAGAGCTATTTTTGGACGTAAACTAACAGCTTGTTTCATTCCAATCACACTAAATTCCTCACCTTTAAAGAAAATTTTCCTCCCTACACTTCGCTCACTCGCAACCGGAACAATCTCAGATATATTAATTTTGCTACGCTCTAATACTTTAATCATAGTCTGTCCTACGAGACCTGTAACTCCCACAATAGCAATTTTTGTCATAATAAAATTAAATTTTTAGGTTTGTTTAATTTTTGTAACATCAGCTTTGAAACGACAAATATATGTATATTTAACGCAAATTAAATTAAGAAAGTTTTGTATAAATCAATTTGCTACAAAATATTTCTAGTTTAAAAAAGTTAAATTGATTTGATATAAAACAGCTAACTTTATAACCCAAAAAAGTTTTATAACTATGCGTTTATCTGACATTTACAGCAAAATATTAAACAGAACCATACTTTTTGTTTTATTAATTTTTTGTATCCATATAAATACAAAAGCTCAAATAACCGACTCTTTCTCTGACGGAGATTTTACAAACAATCCCACATGGACAGGTGACACCGAAAACTTTTCCGTAACAAATCCACACACTTCGGGAGATGGCAGTCTTTCAGCCACTACCGATGGAAATGTGTTAGGAAGCAATCCAAATACGGGCAGCTCGGCTCTATTTGTTGAAACCAACAGAGCATATGGCGAATGGAGATTTTCGGCAACAGAAGGTCGTGGTTGGGCAGTCAGTAGTACAAACGATTTTTTTATTGTGTTGATTTCAGACACAAACGATCCATCTGCATTCAAAGGCAGCTTAAATTTCAATGGGTATTATTTGCGTTTTGATGGTAGTGCATCAGACAAATTTATTCTATATCGTCAACAGGCAACTACAAAAACGCCCGTTATCAGTACAGATTTTCCTCCTGGAGACGATGGGACATCAAGTATTCCAAGATCATTCAAGATTACTCGCGAAGAAAATGGTCTATGGACTCTATCAATTGATAATGCGTGGGACGTGGTATCAACGACAATACTAGGCAGTGCTACTGACAATACAATCACAAATGGAAATTACTTCGGGATAGTTACAAATATTAACTCTCCGTCGGCAACAAGGGTACTTTGGTTTGACAACCTGTACTGCGGGGATATTGTACTTGACACGGAACCTCCTACAGTTGTTGAAGCTACAACTGAAAGTAGCAATACTGCGATCATTTTGTTTAATGAACCAGTAAGTAGCGCTTCAGCTCTGAGTCCTCAAAACTATATGTTAGAAAATATTGGAAATCCAGCGACAGTAAGTTTTGCTGACTCCTATAACAACCGAGTTAAACTAACTTTTAATCAGGACTTTCCATTATCAGAGTATATCAATCTAATCATTAATAATATAGCTGACTTAAGCGGCAATATTATTGAAGAGACCACAATTCCAATAATTTACGTTATCACGCAACAAGGAGACATAGTTATAAACGAAATATTTTTCGACCAAAACCCTCCAGTCGGACTACCCGATTACGATTTTTTAGAGCTATACAATCGAAAAAACTATCCCATATCAATAACCGGCTGGCAACTTAACATAGGAACAAAAATCGTTACCTTCCCAACATATACAATGGAAGCATATTCTTATCTGATATTGTGCCCCAGTTCAGGCTATGACGCTTATTCTCAATATGGAAACACTCTTTCTCTAATTTCAACGACTGATTTAACAAATACAGGAAGAGAAATTACTCTGCGCGACACAGATAACCAACTGATACACACTATCACATATGATATTTCATTTTACAACGACCCAAGCAAAGAAGAGGGTGGTTGGTCTATCGAACAGATTGACCCGGACGGATGGTGTCAACAACGCACAAATTGGCGTGCAAGTATCGACGTATCAGGAGGAACACCCGGTAGAATTAACTCTGTCAATGCTCCAAATATCGATACCGTACCACCAACTATAAATTCTGCTTGGGCTGAAAATGCAAATGCAATTAAAATTATCTTTAGTGAAGAGATTGCCCAAGAAACGGCAAATAATATTGAAAACTACAAATTAAACCAGGATATTGAAATAGAGTCTGTTGAATATAATGCAACTACAAAAAATGAAGTAACACTCTCGCTTTTAAACAACCTTAACGAGGGAGAAGAATATACTTTAACCGTCTATAATATTGAAGACTTTTGTGGCAACAAACTAGTTACAGAAAACAAAGAAATTGTCTACGCAATAACAGAATTTGGCAGCATAACTTTTAATGAAATAATGTGTAATCCTTCCGATCAGCAGGGATTACAACGATATCCTTACATTGAGCTATACAACAATGAAAATCATAATGTCAGCTTGTATCAGTGGAGTTTAAAATCAGGCTCTACTAATTACACACTTCCTGCAATAACAATTGAACCTAAAGGCTTTGTAATAATCAAGCCTAATGATATTGCCGATACTATTCAAAAGCACGTTCCCGAAATTCCTCTCATCTCTCAAACATTTTTGTCAAAAAGCGGAAAGACTTTGGAGCTATATTCAAGCAATGGCACTTTAATACATTGGGTATCATACTCAAACACATGGTATAGAGATGAGTATAAAAAAATTGGAGGTTGGTCGCTTGAACAAATTGACCCAACTAACTATTGCGCCGGATATTTAAACTGGATTGCCAGCAATGACCAACGTGGTGGAACTCCCGGAGAGACAAACTCTGTAAGCTCCTTATTAACAGACAATACCACTCCCGAAATCATTTGCCTAACTGTTGATAACGATAGCTGCATATCACTACATTTCAATGAGCCTTTACTCTTTACAGAATTGTTGGACAATACAAAATGGAGCCTGGAACCTGTCTTAACACCTGATGCTGTTATTGCCAACGCACCTATGGGGAATATTATATCTCTTATCTTCAGCACATCACTTCAGAACAACGTTTTATATACAGTGACACCACCCTTGATCAAAGACTGCGTTGGAAACGAAATAGAGATATTACCCGTTTCATTTCAATTGCCACAACAACCAATTGAAAACGATATTGTTATAAATGAAATTCTGTTCAATCCCTTTAATGGGGCAACTGAATTTGTGGAGTTGTACAATAAAAGTACTGCCGTTTTCGCGCTAAACGATATCTATATCACAAAATACAATAAAACCGGCGAGTTGGATGCCCTAAAAAAAGCAAGCGATTACGGACATTTGTTATATCCCGACGACTATTTAGTTTTGGCTAAAACCCGTAGGCAAGTTTACAATTTTTATCCACACGTTGACAGCCTTAAAATAGTAGAAGTGACCTCATTACCCTCTATTCCAAACAGTTCGGGAAGTGTGGTTTTACTAAACATGGAGGGAATTATTATCGATCAATTTGAGTATAATGAAAAAATGCATTCTCCGCTATTAAGAAATGTAAAAGGTGTATCACTTGAAAGGATTAATCCCAACTCAAAAACCCAAGATAATAACAATTGGCAATCTGCAGCAGAAGCCAATAACTTTGCAACTCCAACATATAAAAACTCGCAGTTTAACGCATTTGCCGGCTCCAACTCAAAATTCTCTTTATCCACGCCAATTTTTTCTCCTGATGGAGATGGGTTTGATGACTTTTTGCTTATTAAATACAACTTCGAACAATCTGGTAATTCGATAAATATAAAAATTTTCGACACAGATGGTCGATTAGTGAAAAATCTTGTTCAAAACCACTATGCTGGCACAGAAGGCGAAATTAAGTGGGACGGCTCAGATGAAAACAATAAGCGAGCAAAATTTGGACCTTACATTATCTTTATAGAGTATTTCGATGCTGCAGGCAAGGTTACATATGAAAAAACTGTTGTTACATTGGCTATTATGAAATAACAACTGTCATATAACTGAAAACTTTCAACTATTTGTGGCCGTTTAATGAAGATTATATTAAGTATAAGCTTTAAAATTGTTATTCAATGCTACTAAGAAAAATAAAAATTGTATTTTCGCAGTCATAATAATAATATAAACACCCAACATATATGTCGTTCATTAAAGATAAAGTTTTGTATGAAGGCTTAACATTCGATGATGTTGCCCTTGTTCCGGCTTACAGTGAAGTTCTTCCACACGAAGTAGATATTTCAACCAAATTTTCACGAAATATTGTTTTAAAATGTCCAATAGTCTCTGCAGCTATGGATACAGTTACCGAAGCAGCTATGGCCATTTCAATGGCACGTGAAGGCGGAATAGGAGTAATTCATAAAAGCATGTCTATTGATCAGCAAGCCAAACAGGTTAAAATGGTCAAACGCGCAGAAAACGGAATGATAATAGACCCCATAACCATCGAAAAAGATAAAACCGTTAAAGATGCTCTAGAATTGATGAGTGAGTATAAAATTGGAGGAATTCCAGTGGTAGACCAACAAAAGAAACTGATCGGTATTGTAACAAACCGCGATTTGCGTTTTGAAACACAAATGAAACGTAAGATATCTGAAGTAATGACAAGCGAAAATCTCATTACAACAAAACAAACGGTTGGCTTAGAACGTGCAGCAGAAATTCTACAGAAACACAAGATTGAAAAACTACCTGTTGTTGACGAAAACAACCAATTAGTAGGATTGATAACATACAAAGATATAACTAAAGCTCAATCTCGCCCAAATTCGTGTAAAGACGATTTTGGTCGATTGAGAGTAGCTGCTGGTGTTGGTGTTACCAAAGACTCTTTAGAACGAATATATGCCCTAGTAGGATCTGGAGTAGATGCTGTAGTTATTGACACTGCTCATGGTCACAGCAAGGGTGTCATAGACCTTTTAAAAAAGGCTAAAAAAAATCACCCAAATGTTGATTTTGTTGTTGGGAACATAGGAACGGGTAAAGCTGCTTTAGCCTTAGCAAAAGCCGGTGCCGATGCCGTAAAAGTTGGAATTGGACCAGGCTCTATTTGTACTACTCGTGTAATTGCAGGCGTTGGCATTCCACAACTATCGGCAGTTTATGAAGTTGCCAAAGCTCTTGAGGGCACCGATATACCCGTAATTGCCGATGGAGGTATAAGATACAGCGGCGATATCGTTAAAGCTTTAGCTGCCGGGGCAAATTCAATTATGGCAGGTTCACTTTTTGCTGGAACTGAAGAATCCCCCGGTGAAACTATTATATACCAGGGGCGTAAGTTTAAATCGTATAGGGGCATGGGTTCTATTGAAGCAATGCAACAAGGATCGAAAGATCGCTATTTCCAATCGGAAACAGACGATATAAAGAAACTTGTACCCGAAGGCATAGCAGCAAGAGTTCCATATAAGGGGACCCTATCAGAAGTTGTATATCAATTAATCGGTGGACTAAGAGCAGGAATGGGTTATTGCGGCGCTCCCGATATAACAACTTTAAAAAAGGCAAGTTTTGTAAAAGTTACACAAGCTGGTGTTAATGAATCGCATCCACACGATGTATCAATTACCAGAGAAGCTCCAAATTACAGCCGTAGCGACTTCTAATACAATAATAAAAATAATAAGACGTTAAAACGATATTTGGATATAACCCAAATGGCAAATATAACAACAACAAAACCTTATAAAATGATGAAAAAAATATTTTTCTTTCTATTCTTATCAATGCCCCTTCTTATTGTGGCACAAAATCCAGTATTATTAAAAATTGATAATAAAAACGAAGTCACACTTGATGAATTCAAACGTATATACCTGAAAAACAGTATAAAAGACGATGAATTGCTAACTCAAGAAGCTGTTGAAGATTACTTAAATCTGTTTATAAATTTCAAGCTAAAAGTGTATGAAGCTATGCAACTTGGAATGGACAAACAAAGCGAATTCACCAATGAGCTAAAAAAGTATCGCGATCAATTAGCTGAACCATATTTGGTTGATCAAAGTTATTCGGAACAATTATATAGAGAGGCTTACGAACGAATGTTCAAGATTGTAAAAGCAAGTCATATTCTGTTACAATTGCCACAATCTCCTACTCCCGAAGATACACTAACAGTGTATAATAAGGCCTTGGAATTAAAAAAGAAACTCGAAGATGGAGAACCTTTCTATTTGATAGCTCTAAAATACTCACAAGATCCATCATCAAAAACAACCCTTGGACAAGTAGGTTACTTTTCATCAATGCGTATGGTTTATCCATTTGAAAATGCTGCATATAATACACCTGTGGGACAATATACCAACCCCGTTAGAACACAATTCGGATATCATATAATTCATGTTACTGACAAAATAGATATACAAGGACCGATTGATGTATCATATATTGCCGTACGCAGTAAAAGAGAGGATCTCGGGAAAGAGACAAACACTGCATTAGAAAAAATAAATGCTGCTTATGACAGTCTCTCAAACGGTGTTTCAATTGAAAGAGCTGTAAGACTATTTACTGAAGATAAAAGTAGCCTGCCAAATAACGGTTTAATAAGAAAACATGAAGCAGGAAGAATGTTTCCTGATTTTGACTCTATTGCGTGGCGTCTTAACGAAAACGAGTTCTCTAAACCTTTTTACTCTCCATACAATAACGCATGGTTTATTGTATATGTAAATAAAAAATACGATAACCCCAGCTATGAAGAGGCTCTCGATATGATTAAACGAAAAATCGACAGAATGCCACATAGCTACATGAAATCCAAATCATTGGCAACAAAACTCTTGGGCGAATACAAAGCTGTTAGACAAACGAAAGCTTTCGATATTGCTGTTGACTCTTTAGCCGAAATACATAAAAGACAACAACAATACTCAAAAGAAGCCGACGAGTATATGAATCAACCAATATTGATAATTCAAGATACATTTAAAATAGCTCAAAGCGAATTTATGAAATTCATAAATGCAAAAATTAAGCTAAAGATTGATAATATGAAAGGATTGTGTGAAACAAACTGGCAAGAGTTTGTTGAACGTTCAATAATAAACTATGAAAACCAGATTCTACATATTAAATATCCAGAATTTAGATACACAGTTCAAGAATATCACGACGGTATTTTACTATTTAATATCACTGACAGTTTGGTATGGCAAAAAGCCACATCAGACACCACAGGATTGAAGAATTTTTACGAAAAAGTATCTCACAATTATGTGTGGAATGACAGGGCTAATGCTCTTTTAATTACTGCAAATAACCCTACCCTAAAAGGGAAAATCGAGAAAGCAATAAAAAAGGAATTGAAGAAAAAGAATTCACTAGCAGAAGATTTCGGAAACCGAATGCAAAAACAATTAAAAGACAGCTCTTTAAAAATAACTACCGAAAAACTGCTTGTTGAAAAGGGAGTTAATAACTTTGTTGACAATACCGGATTTACAAAAGGTTTTAGCGTTGTCAATGAAAACAACAACGAAATTGTTTGGTGTTATATTTCAGAAATTGTTCCAAGTTCGACTAAAGATTTGCGTGAAGTTCGCGGATTAGTTACAGCCGAATATCAAAACGAGCTAGAAAAAGAGTGGATTAATTCATTAAAAGCAAAATATAGTGTAGAGATCAACAAATCCGCACTTGATGAATTATTCAAAAAATAGAAATAATAAATAATGAGATTTGAAAATTTTGTTTGTCGCAAACTACCGATTGTTATTCTAACAATCGGTAGCCTGTTTTATGGATGTAACAAAAAACAAGATAGTAAAACAAGAACAGAACTTGCACGTTTTGAAAACGAAGTACTTACTCTTGAAGAAATTATGGTTCCAAAAAACTTAAGCCAACAAGACAGTATAGAGTTTGTAAAAAAACAGACTAATGAATGGCTTATCCGCCAAGCGTACGCCAAGAAGGCTTTTGAAAATATTGACGACAAAAACCAAATTCTAGAGCGAAAAATAGAAGAATATAAAAAAACACTATATATACACGAATACAAACAACGGCTAGTCGATCAAAAAATAGACACTATCGTTTCTTTGCGCCAAATAGAAGATTATTATAATAAATACGGAGAAGAGTTTCGACTTACAAACCCTTTGGTTAAAGCATGGGTCATAATGGTTCCTGTGTCAATGCCAAAACTAAATCAATTAATGCAATACCTAAATTCAAACCAAGAAAGCGTCATTGGCGATTTAAAAGAATTATGCTTTAGTTCTGCACGATATTATAACTTCAATGACGATTGGAGACCTTTACATAATCTTTTAAACGAAACCTCACTTACAGCACAAACAATTAATAACGATAATATATACAAAGGAAAAATATTTAGCGTTAAACGTAACGAAGTAGAACTACTAATAAAAATAAATGATTATTTAAAAGCAGGTGATAAACCACCAATTGAGTCTGTTTCAAAGCAGATAAAAGAGATTATCATTCAAAAGCGTAAAGAGCTGTTTTTTAACCGTTTAGAAAACGAACTATTACAAAGCGTTTCAGAACAGAATAAGTAAAAACATATAAACATATGATATACAGAGTACTATTAACATTAATTGCAACCATATTCACCTTACAAACCAATGCTCAAATTGGCAAAGTGCTGGATGAAATTGCTGCTATAGTGGGCGACAAAATTATACTTAAAAGTTTTATCGAGGAGCAACGCATTCAATTGCTTAATCAAAGATATTATTCTAACAAAGATTTACGTTGCGAAATATTGGAAGATCAGCTTTACACCAAATTACTAACAAATCAAGCCGAACTTGATAGCGTAGAAGTATCCGATAAAGACGTTGAAACTGAACTTGATAGACGCTTAGCATATTTTATGGAAGAATTAGGTGGAGAACAGAAAGTTGAAGAGTACTTCAATAAGACAATACTTGAGTTAAAAGAAGAACTAAGAGGTACAATTCGCGATCAGATGATTAGTCAAAGAATGCAATATACAATCACACAGGATATTACCGTAACCCCAACTGAAATAAGACGTTATTACGAAACTATTCCAAAGGACAGTATCCCTATTATTCCTACAACGTTTGAATTTCAGCAAATTACAAAATATCCAAAAATAGATGAACTTGAAGTTCTTGCAGTAAAAACAAGGTTAGAAGAGTTTAAAGAGCGAATATCAAAAGGTGAAAACTTTGCAGCCTTGGCAGTGCTTTATAGCGCTGATGTAAATACAGCAAAACGCGGGGGAGAAATAGGCTATGTTGGTCGTGGAGATCTTGTTCCCGAATTTGCAGCCGTAGCTTTCAAACTGCAAAAAGGAGAAGTGTCAAGAATTGTAAAAACGGAATATGGATATCATATAATCCAAATGATTGATAAAAAAGGCGAAAAAATTAATGTTAGACACATTTTATTAACTCCGAAAATTAAGCCAGAAGAAAAGGTCGCAGCATACGATTTTTTAGACAGTGTAAGAAATCTTTTACTCGCCGACTCATTGAATTTTGAAGATGCCGTAGCGAAATACACAGACGACAAAGACACAAAGAACGGAGGTGGTTTTATTCTTAATATGAAAGATAACTCTATTAGATTTGAACAAACACAAGTTCACTCTTCAATAGCATTTGCTGTAAAAGACAAACCCGAAGGGTACATTACCGAACCATTTGAAACTACCGATCAAAACAATAAAACTGTATATAAAATTGTAAAAATCAGGAGAAAGATAGAATCACATCCTGCCAATCTTACTGAAGATTATCAGTATATCCAAGAAATGGCTTTAAATAAAAAACGTGAAGAACATATTGGTAATTGGATAAACGACAAAAAATCAACAACATATATAAAAATTGGAGAAGAATATCATAATTGCGATTTTCAATTTCCGTGGATAGACTCTGAAAGTGAGTAAATTAAGCACAATTATGTAACTCTATATTATGGACAAAAAAGACGATATTAAAAGATTGAACTCGTTATACGAGTTAATGAAATCTGAAATACATAAAACTATTTATGGACAAGAAGAGGTGGTACAACAATCATTGTTATGTCTGTTTACAGGAGGTCATGCCCTGCTTGTAGGAGTTCCCGGACTGGCAAAAACCCTTTTGGTAAACGCACTGGCAAAAGCCATGGGATTAACATATAAAAGAATACAGTTTACACCCGACTTGATGCCAAGCGACATTATAGGATCAGAAATATTAGACTCAAATCGTGACTTTAAATATATTCAAGGACCTGTTTTTACCAATATTCTTTTAGCGGACGAAATCAACAGAACACCACCAAAAACACAAGCAGCATTACTTGAATCAATGCAGGAAAAAGCTGTTACCGTTAACGGTGTTCGCCACGAACTACCAACTCCCTTTTTTGTGCTTGCCACACAAAATCCTATCGAGCAAGAGGGAACATATCCTCTACCTGAAGCACAACTAGACCGTTTTATGTTCAATCTGCTGCTCGACTACCCTTCATATGATGAAGAGGTTGAAATAGTTAAAAATACAACTATTGACTTTAATTTAAAAACAAGCCAAGTACTCACATCTGACGACATAACTTTTTTCCGCACATTAATTCCACAAATCCCTGTAACTGACCACATTGTGCGTTTCGCTGTTTCAATTGTAGAATTAACACGACCCGGTAAAAGCAACAAGTCTCACAAATTAACAGAAGAGTACATATCATGGGGAGCAGGACCAAGAGCCTCACAATATTTAGTTGCAGGAGCAAGAACGCATGCTGCTCTTAATGGTAGGTATACGCCCGAAATGAGCGATGTTATTGCCATAGCCAAACCTGTATTGCGACATCGTATCGTAAAAAATTTCAAAGCCGAAGCCGAAGGTATCTCAACCGATATTATTATTGACGAGATTATAGAAACAGTAAAAAAAGAGATGGCTAAATAATATATTCATCTGTGTATAAAGAAATTATCATAGTTGCCCTACTCTTTATCACAATGCCACTTTCGTTTGTATTGGGACAGGAACCTGCTTCAAAAATAGATTTGAAACAGGCAAGATCTATGAATTACAATGAAAAAATTGCCAGCGATGCACGCCGATTAATTGGAGATGTTATTCTTCAACAAGAAGATGTAATGATGTATTGCGACAGCGTTTATCTCTACACTATTGATAACAATATAAAGGCATTTAGTAATGTTAAATTGCAAAAAGGAGACAGTATAGAAGTAATTAGTAGTGTCCTAGATTATGCTGGAAACATCAAAAGCGCCCGATTTAGAAACAATGTTGTATTAAAAGATCAAAGCGTTGCCGTTTATACCGATAGCTTAAATTATGATATAAAATCTAACAGGGCATACTACTTTAACGGAGGGAAAATTATTGACAGTACAGCCACTCTTATTAGTAAAACAGGATACTATTTTGCAAACGAAAAACTTTTCTTTTTTAAAGACAATGTGGTTGTTGAAAATGAGGACTATAGAGTTTATACCGACACCCTAAAATATAACATTAACACAAATGTTGTAAGCTTTCAAGGTCCTACCACCATAGTTGGTGATACTGCCACATTATATTCTGAAAGAGGCTGGTACAACACAAAAACAGGAGAAGCTAAAATATGGCAAAATGCCCGATACTCCAATACAGAGCAAATAATGTATGCAGATACTATTTTCTACGATCGAAAATTAGAGTTTGGACAAGGTTTCAACAACATTGAACTTTACAGTTTAAAGGATAGCATCATTTTGTCATCTGACTATGCATATTACGACCGTATAAATAACACAACACTTTTAACCAAAAATGCTGTAGTAACACAAATCTACCAGAATGACTCGTTGTTTTTACATGCCGACACCATATTTACAAAAGTCGATAGTTCAGAAGCTGGCTCTTTTCGTGAAATATTTGTTTATCACAAAGCACAATTGTACAGCAAAAACCTTCAAATGAGATCTGATTCGGTTGTTTTTTCCTTACGAGATTCTGTTATTCGCCTATATTTCGATCCAATAATATGGACAGATAGCAGCCAACTGACTGCTAATCAAATAAATATAGCCGTAGTTGACAATGACTTACGAGAGGTACATCTATTGGAGAACTCACTAATTATTATGCCACACGACTCGGTACATTATGACCAAATCAAAGGTCAAAAAATAGTTGGGTACTTAGAAAACAGACAGTTGCACAGAGCAAATGTTGACCGCCGAGCCGAAGTTATTTACTATCTTATTGAAGATGACGATGTAACTAGTATGAACTCGTCACAATGTAGAAACATCGAAATATATTTCGATAGCGGAGAAATCGATCAAGTAATATTTATTGATACTCCTGTCGGTAAAGTTACTCCTATCGAAGATCTAAATCCTAATGCTATGTATTTCAGAAATTTTGGATGGTACGATTATTTAAGACCTAAAAGCTTCGATGATATTTTTATCTGGAAAGAAAAGTAAGCAATTAACAATGTGCAATGAACAATTGGAACACGTAGTCCTCGGTTACTGAGCCTGCCATAAACTCAACAACTATTGGCTATATTGCATGTTCCTACACGTTTTTATTTCTCTTTTAGTTTTAATTGTTCTTCCAGCTGTTTTATTCTTCGTTTTAATCGTATTGAGTCATAACAAATAGTTAGAGCCCCTGCTACGAAGCCTATAATAATTAATAGATTCGAGTTCGTATAATTGATTATACGAAGAAATGCTCCCAAAAGTACTGTAAACGCTGACAATGCGTACATTACATTAATTATCAAGTTAGTTCTGCTAGTCATGTTATTAATTTTTAGCTTAATTGCCAATAGCACATTGCTAATTGAACATTGCGCTAAAGTCCTCGTCCGTATTTATCGAGTATCACCAACATCGGGACATTAAACCTGTCACTGCCACGTGGGTTGGGTTTTTGTGGGTTGGTAGGCATATAAACCTTACCTGCCAACGCTATCCGACCATCGCTTAGTTTAGTTGCTGTAGAAAAGTCAGAAGTTGACGGTAATGCTGTTGCTATTTTTTGTGGCATCAGAACATCAGGTGCATCTTTGCTTCCAAGCTCACGCTGATATTCCGTTTCTAAATTTCTACCAACAATGGCATACTTTGCCCTTGTAACAACTCGTCCACTTAATATTGCAAGATTCGAACCATAAAGCATAACTTTTCTGTTTTCAAGCAATAGTAATCCATTGGTGTTAATATTTGGTATAGTGTTAGCTTTTATTGCGTTACCTGCACTTGAAAGCTGTATAAGCCGAGTTTCAGATGTGCCTAAATACTCTTTTCCGTAACTACACATATAAACATATGTAGATCTGTCAAATTGGACTATATCCTGCGTAAAGAAGTTTGGCGGAACAGTTATACCCACTCTCCACATTACTTTTCCTGTCGACGAAAGTTTATAAACTATAGGAGTGTATGTTCTCATATTATTCCTATATTCTTTTCCAAGAACCAAAATAGAATTATCAGAACAAACTATTACTTTGCTTGCCTCTTCATTTACCTCTGTTGCTATTGGAGTTGACCAAATATACACCTCGTCATTTACATCAATTTTATGAACTACGATGTTATATTTTTTGTTCTCTCCTATTTTTGTGTGAGCTGCAGCAACAAAACTTTCTTTGGGCGACACGTCACTCAGAATTGTATTATAAACACTTGCTGTAGGACTTTTAGCTTCCACCCTTCCTAATGGATTTATCTTTAAATAAAATGGGTTATACTTATTTTTGTCGTAGGTTGTACCGTACAGTTTTATGCTTTGTCCAGAAGTAATTACAAGATTTTTTAAATCCCAAATTGGGAAATCTTCGTAAAACTTGTGCATCAAAGGCTCTCCTTTTTTATCGTAACGACCGAAGTATGGTATTGATCTGGAGTAATCTTCTGTTGAAGCTTTACCAATAAGATATATCTCTGTGTTCACGGCTTCAGCTATTCCAACAATATTGTTATGAACATAAGATTTATTCAAAGATGGATAATATGATATGCCTGTTTGAGCAACAAGTTGCACTGGAATTAAAAACAAACAGGTAGCTACAAAAGCTATTAGGATATTGCTTCTATTACAATTCATACTTAATAATTATTTACGGCATAAAGATAAATAAAAAAATTCTATTGAATGCAAATTTTATTCCTTGGTTTAATTAACGCAAAGAGAAGTGTTTATAATCAATTTTTAAAAGTAAATATAAAACTATTTCTGATTTAAAAACTCCATTGCTTTATTAACCAGGTTAGAACTTCCTATGTATAAAGGTGTTCGTTGATGTATATTTTCGGGTTTAATATCAAGAATACGAATATTACCGTTGGTAGCAACACCCCCTGCCTGTTCGACTATCCAGGCTAGCGGATTACACTCATACATTAACCGCAATTTTCCATTTTCGTTCTTTGCGGTGGCTGGATACATAAAAACTCCTCCTTTCAACAAATTGCGATGAAAATCGGCAACTAGTGAACCAATATACCTTGCCGAATACGGTCTGCCAGTCTCCTTGTCGGGTACTCTACAATATTCAATAAATTTTTGGATACCTACATTGAATGAGTGATAATTTCCATCATTTATGCTGTATATCTTACCATTAGCGGGTATTTTCATATTGATATTTGACAAACAAAACTCGCCTATTGAAGGATCTAAAGTAAAACCGTTAACACCCGAACCTGTTGTGTAAACTAACATTGTTGACGAGCCATAAACTATATACCCCGCAGCTACTTGTCTGTTACCCGGTTGTAAAAAATCTTCTAACTTGGCAAGTTCTCCACGTGGCGAAAATCTCTTGTAAATACTAAATATTGTGCCTATTGAAACATTCACATCAATATTTGAGCTACCATCTAAAGGATCAATACAAACAATATAGTTGCCGTCTTTCGACATAACATTATCGAACGTAACTATTTCACTGTTTTCCTCTGACGCAACTCCACAAACCTCTCCACAAGCACGCAATGCTTGTATAAACTGAGTATTGGCAAAGACATCTAGTTTTTGTTGACTTTCTCCTTGCGTGTTTATAATACCTATATCGCCCAAAATATCCACAAGGCCTGCCTTATTTACCTCACGGTGAACAATTTTAGAAGCAATCCCAATATGTTGTAATAATCTTGAAAATTCGCCTGTTGCATGGTTATAATCTTCTTGACATCTGATAATAAACTCATTAAGAGGCATTCCTAAATACGCTTTAATCATGGTTATTTATTATTATTATGTTATTATATAATTAGTTGTTACAACAAAACAACAATGTTAGGGCTAATTTACTATTTTTGCGGTAATAAACCATAGTAAATAGCTTTATATTATAATATATTGTGTTATGGCGAAAGATAAAGTAATCAAAATCAACAAGTTTGGCGGAGCAAGCGTATGTACTGCCAGTGCTGTAAAAAAAGTTGCAGAAATAATTCATTCTATTGAAGGAAATATAGTTGTTGTTGTATCTGCCATGGGAAAAACAACCAATAATCTCGAAAGGGTTGTAAATCTGTGGTTTAATAACGATATGATTTTTTGGAGTGTATTTAATGAAATAAAAAACTATCATCAAAACATTATTGATGAACTTTTTGGCAAAGGGTGCGAACTGTTTTTTGAAGATTTCAAAGAGCTTGAAGAGATGCTTACCGAGTCGCCATCACTAGATTATAATTTTGAATATGACAAAATTGTATCGTACGGTGAAATATTATCAACAAAGATAGTTTCACAATATTTACAAAAAACAACTCGTGATGTCAGATGGTTCGATATCAGAAAATTACTTAAAACCGATTCTGTATTCCGCGAGGCAACTGTCGATTGGAATTTAAGCTCTACATTAGTCAGAAGAGCATTTACTTTTAACTCATATAGAACAATTATCACACAGGGATTTATAGGAAGTACACTTAGCAACTTAACCACGACATTAGGTCGTGAGGGATCTGACTATACGGCAGGTGTCCTTGCTTGGATACTTGACGCCCACTCGGTTACAGTTTGGAAAGATGTTCCAGGCATAATGAACGCCGACCCAAAATGGTTACCCGAAGCCGTTACTCTTGATCAGCTATCTTACTCTGAGGCTGTTGAGCTATCGTTTTACGGTGCAAAAGTTATACACCCAAAAACACTAAGACCACTGCAACAAAAAAACATACCGTTGTATGTAAGATCGTTTATAGAACCATCTCTAAAAGGCACAACTATTCGCGATTTAAAAATCGAGCAAAATACACCATTCTATATCAGAAAAGAGAACCAAATTTTAGTAACTCTTTACCCACAGGACTTTACCTTTATGGCATATAATAATATTACTGCCATTCACGATATATTTTACCGATATCGCCTTAGGATAAACCTTATACAGATGTCTGCGTTGAGCTACTCTGTCTGTTTCGACAATAAACCTGAAATATGGGATGAGGTAAAAGACTCCTTATCAGAGCTTTATCGAATAAAATACAACACCGCTGTAGAACTAATAACCATTAGGCACTACAACGACGACACTATTCAGAATATAACCAAAAAAGGAAAAGTATTTTTAGAACAGAAAACTCGTGTAACTATACAGTTTGTTATTTCCCGAAAAGCTGAATAATTTTGTCTGCTAGAATTGTAGAAAGCTTGATATTCGACTCGTGTGTCCAACCAGCAATATGAGGCGTTAATACAACTCGGTCGGATTTGCATAACCACTCAAAATCAGGGTTAACTGACGATAGGTCTTCAAACGATATTTGCTCATATTCAAGGACATCGAGACATGCACCTCTAACTTTTCTGCTTTTTATTGCCTTGACTAACGCACTTGTCTCTAATACTTTGCCGCGCGATGTGTTAATTATATATGCCCCATCTTTACAATTGTCGAAAAAGTGTTGGTTTGCCATATATTTAGTTTCAGATGTGAGAGGAACATGAAAACTAATAACATCTGCCTGCTTACAAATCGTATCAAAATCAACTTCTTGCACATAATCTGGTGCATAGTTGGTTTTGTATTTATCGTATGCTAATATTTTACATCTGAATCCCGATAATTTTTCAGCAAAAGCAGTTCCAACATTTCCAAATCCAATTATGCCAACAGTCTTAGAACCAAGCTCTATCCCTCGGTTCTCCTCCCTAAGCCATTTTCCTGTTCTAACCTCTGAGTCGGATTTGCGCAAATTGTTAAAAAGTGACAAAAGCATGCCTATTGCGTGCTCAGCAACAGCGTCTCTGTTACCTTCGGGGCTATTCAAGCAAACTATGCCACGTGCTTCGGCTGCTTTAACATCAATACTCTCCATTCCAGAACCAACACGCCCGATAAATTTAAGCTTTGTGGCATGATCTAAAAACTCACTGTCTATAAAAAACTTACTTCTGATTATACAGCCGTCATAGTTCGAAATAATAGGCAAATACTCATCCTTGCTCTTCATTGATGTTAATTGATCGCATTTAAAACCAGCTTCTTCTAGTAGTTTAGGCAATAATGGGTGTGTTGAATCTATAAATAGAATGTTCATATTTAGCTGATTAGAAAGGGTTAAGCGTTTCAATCGTGAGCCCGAAAAATAGTAAAAGCTAAGGTTTAGAAATTTATAATTACTGATTTTTTATGCCAACATGCAATTCAAGAAACAGACAAATCGAGCATTTTGATAAAATCATCTAGAGTTTCGATTCCATTAAGCAACTACGCAGAGACGCCATAATATGACGTCTCTACAACACCTTGACATTTAATTGTTAATTGCACATTGCTAATTGCCTTTATAGAAAGGTGTTTTAACAATTTTTGCTTTTAGGTCTTTATTTCTAACCCTTATAAATATTTCTGTATCCTCTTTCCAGAAACCTTTATTCAAATATCCCATGCCAATTGCTTTATTCAACGAGGGCGATTGCGTTCCGCTTGTTACAACACCGATGTTGTTTCCCTGAGCATCAACAATTTCGTATCCTTGGCGTGGGATACCGCGGTCAATAAGTTCGAAACCTTTTAAACGTCTATCAACACCATTGTTTTTTTGATCCAACAATCGTTCACGATCAATAAAATCTTTTCCATCAACAAACTTGGTTATCCAACCTAAACCTGCTGCAATTGGAGAAGTTGTCTCGTCAATATCGTTACCATACAAACAGAACCCCATCTCAAGACGCAAAGTATCGCGAGCTGCTAATCCCGCAGGTTTAATACCAAACTCCTCTCCTGCCTTAAATATGGCTTTCCATAGTTTTGGCCCATCTTCATTAGCAACATATATCTCACAACCTCCAGCTCCGGTATACCCTGTTATTGATAGGATGGCATCTTTTATTCCTGCAATGTTTACTTTTTTAAATGTGTAGTATTGCATATTTTCAACAGGAGTGTCACAAATTTTTTGTACTGCTTTCATTGCCAAAGGACCTTGTACTGCCAACTGGCAAATTTCGCCCGAAGCATTGTACAATTCTCTTCCAACTTCCATACCCATTGCTTTAGCGTGTTTTGAGCACCATTCCCAATCTTTTTCCATATTTCCCGCATTAACAACCAATAGATATGTTTCAGCATCAATTCTATAAACTAAGAAGTCGTCAACTATGCCACCTTTGCCATTTGGAAAATATGAGTATTGTATTTGACCATCTGATAAAGCTGCCACATCGTTTGAAGTAATTTTTTGCAAAAAGCTTAGAGCTTTTGGACCTTTAACCCAAAATTCACCCATATGACTTACGTCAAAAACACCCAATTTTGTGCGAACATTAATGTGCTCGTCTTTAACGCCTGAATATTCCAAAGGCATGTTATGTCCGGCAAACGGAACCATTCGTGCTCCCAACTCTATATGGAAGTGTGTAAAAGCAGTATTTTTCATGATATTGTGATTATTTTTTCGTTAATATAATTTATTTTCAACACAAAGGTACAAATTAATTTAAAATTAGAAGTTAGAAATTAGAAGGAAACCGAAAACGGAAGTCAGAAGACAAAACGTATGAATAATTGTTCATTGATTAAACGTGTCAATTTGTCACATTTAAAAGATATAAGTCAGTCAAAAAATCAAAATATAACATGTAAAACATGAATAAAACTGCCATAAAAACATAATTTAACAACAAAATACGGCATGGCATAATGGTTGCAATAACAGCAATCAGAAATAAGAAATTAACAAATAACAAGTAATTAAAATTAAAGTATAGTGATATGGGAAAAATTATTGGAATTGACTTAGGGACAACAAACTCGTGTGTTTCCGTTATGGAAGGTAACGAACCTGTAATAATCCCTAACAGCGAAGGAAAACGCACAACCCCATCTGTAGTGGCTTTTATGCCAAACGGGGAGAGAAGAATTGGTGATCCTGCAAAACGTCAGGCAATCACTAATCCAGAGAAAACTATATCGTCAATAAAAAGATTCATGGGAGAATCGTTTGACAAACTTGCAGAAGAAATTAAGAGATATCCATATAAAACTGTTAAGGGCGATAACAATACCCCACGTGTTCAAATTGACGATCGTACTTACACACCACAAGAAATTAGTGCCATTATATTGCAGAAAATGAAAAAAACTGCTGAAGATTATCTTGGCACAGATGTATCAGAGGCTGTTATTACAGTTCCTGCTTACTTTAACGACTCACAAAGACAAGCTACTAAAGAGGCTGGCGAAATTGCAGGGTTAAAAGTTCGCAGAATCATTAACGAGCCTACAGCTGCTGCATTAGCGTATGGTCTTGATAAACAGACTCGTGACATTAAAGTAGCTGTTTACGACCTTGGTGGTGGAACATTCGATATTTCAATTCTCGAATTAGGTGATGGCGTATTTGAAGTTAAATCGACAAACGGCGACACACATTTAGGTGGAGATGATTTCGACCAAAGAGTCATTGACTGGTTAGCCGATGAGTTTAAAAGCGACGAAGGCATTGATTTACGTAAAGATCCAATGGCTAAGCAACGTTTAAAAGAGGCTGCCGAGAAAGCTAAAATAGAGCTATCGAGCGCAACCACAACCGAAATCAACCTGCCATACGTAACTGCAGTTGACGGTGTGCCCAAACACCTTGTTAAAACTCTGACACGAGCTAAATTTGAGCAATTAAACGATGATTTAATTCGTAAAACTATTGAGCCTTGTCGCAAAGCATTAAGCGATGCAGGTATTGATAAATCTGATATTGACGAAGTTATCTTGGTTGGAGGCTCAACACGTGTTCCTGCAATTCAAAAAATTGTTGAAGAGTTTTTCGGCAAAGCCCCTTCAAAAGGTGTTAACCCAGACGAAGTTGTGGCACTAGGTGCTGCTATTCAGGGTGGAGTTTTAACCGGAGAGGTAAAAGATGTGTTGTTGTTAGACGTTACTCCGTTGTCACTAGGTATTGAAACCCTTGGCGGAGTAATGACAAAATTGATTGAGTCAAACACTACAATTCCGACAAAAAAATCTGAAACTTTTACAACAGCTGCCGACAACCAGCCATCTGTAGAGATACACGTATTGCAAGGTGAGCGCCCAATGGCTAACGGAAACAAAACTATTGGTAGATTTATCTTAGATAATTTGCCCCCTGCACCACGCGGAATCCCTCAGATTGAAGTTACATTCGATATTGATGCAAACGGAATTTTAAACGTATCAGCTAAAGATAAAGGTACTGGTAAAACACAAAGTATCAGGATTGAAGCCTCATCAGGACTTACAGATGATGAAATCAAACGCATGAAACAAGAAGCTGAAGCAAATGCTGAAGCTGACAAGCAAGAGAAAGATCGTATTGATAAACTAAATCAAGCTGATAGTATGATCTTCCAAACCGAGAAACAGCTGAAAGAATTCGGCGATAAGATCCCCGATGCAAAACGCAAACCAATTACTGAAGCATTAGAAAAACTTAAAGAAGCACATAAAAACCAAGACTTATCGGCAATAGATAGTACAATGGCTGAGTTAAATACAGCATTCCAAGCTGCATCACAAGATATGTATAATGCTCAAAATGCACAGCAAGCTCAAGATAATGACGGAGCACAAGGTCAACCACAATCGGATCAGAAGGAAGAGGTTACTGATGTTGATTTTGAAGAAGTTAAGTAGCAATTATCAATGTGCAATGAACAATTAACAATGAGTAATTGACTATTTGTGATGTAGAGTTAACGGTCAATATGCTTAAAATCAAAATATTACATAGGCGGAGCATGCTCCGCCTTTTTCGACATTTGTATTTGTTGCAAATTTGTAACAAACGGAAATAAATAACTGACACTCAATATATATATAAATTACAAAAAAGTTAAGTTAAGGCTATCTGTAGGAATGTTTGAAATATCTCTTTACTTTTGTGTATAAATTAAACGTATAAAAAAGAAATTCTTAATGACAAAAATTAAAAAAATTGCCCTTGTTGCCCACGACAACCGTAAAGCTGATATGGTTGAATGGGTAGAGTGGAATTGGAATAAACTAATAAAATATGAACTTATTTGCACTGGAACTACCGGAAAGTTGGTGAATGAAACACTTTCAAAAAAGATGGATGATGAATCAGATGCAAAAATATCAATAACACGTCTTAAATCGGGTCCACTAGGTGGTGACCAACAACTGGGTGCTTTAATTTGTGAGGGAAGAGTTGATATGCTGATATTTTTATGGGACCCTATGACTGCACAACCACACGATGTTGATGTTAAGGCTCTATTACGACTTGCCACACTCTACAATATCCCAACAGCCGTTAATAGGTCAACTGCCGACTTTTTAATAAGCTCTATGCTTATAGATTCAAATTATAAACCCATAATAAAAGATTACGGAAGCTATATAAATAGGAAAATTGATATAAAATAAACAGATATATGCTTGAATTATTTAAAAAAAGACAGTCTCAACGTGCATATAAAGATACTCCTGTAGAGCCGGAAAAAATAGAACGGATATTAGAAGCTGCCAGACTTGCTCCTTCGGCTTGTAATGCACAACCATGGAAATTTATTGTGGTTGATGACCCAGAACTAAAGAACCAGATTGCCGATGCAACATCTGCCAAGCTGTTAGGCATGAACCACTGGACAAAACAAGCACCTGTACATATAGTAATTGTTGAAGAGAGCGCAAATATAAGTAGCAACGTGGGAAGCGTAATTAAACGTCGCCATTTCCCAATTATGGATATTGGCATAGCCGCTTCGCATATATCTCTACAAGCTGCATACGAAGGACTTGGCACATGCTTTATTGGATGGTTTAATGAAAAGAGAGTAAAAAAGTTACTAAATATTCCAACTGGAAAACGCCCTCAACTAATTATAACAATAGGTTATCCAGATTCAGAGATACGTGAAAAAATCAGAAAAGATAAAACTAAGATTGTGAGCTATAACAGCTATAAATAAACAAAAAAGCCGTGCTATTAAAACGGTTTGCGTGTATGTGCAGTAGCGGATTAGAAGCACTTTCCTGTCCGTTTAGCACAAAGTTTCTTAGTGCATAGACCTTCGATTTACCACTTCACCCGCT